>Ga0209251_1000233_pt1 | contig 50797 bp, 35 predicted proteins | sample SaaInlV_100m_DNA_6_FD_184665 | JGI IMG/M metagenome (GOLD analysis project Ga0209251, IMG submission 184665) | Marine microbial communities from expanding oxygen minimum zones in the Saanich Inlet - Saanich Inlet SI073_LV_10m_DNA (SPAdes) (version 2) | ecosystem: Environmental > Aquatic > Marine...
CTTTCAAAACGGAACCTACATGCACTATCGAATGCGTTCTATGGATTCAACGGGAATTCTCGGTTCATGGGAAACCGGTTCGTTTTTCCTCCCTGAACACGACGTCATCGATAATGGAGATGGGACTGCAACAGTCGCAATCGATGTGGACGATCTTTCATCTGAACTTTCATTCATTCAAGATGCAGTTGCAGATGAGAATAGTAAGAATACAAATTATGGTTCCTCCGCTACATTAGAGGCGCAATTGTCCTCAAACAAGGAGACAATCCCTCACTTCAGATTGGTATTTGATGCACTCGGAATGCACTCGAATGCAACAATTCTTGATGCTTCATTGAATCTAACACGCTCAACCTCGAGTGGATCAGCAACATTGGCATTGCATGAAATGGATAATGACGGATCCTGGGATGAAAATGAACTTACATGGCTGCGAAAGAAAACCAATCAATTGTGGAGAGACGGAGGCAGAGGTTTGCTTGGTTATACGAGCGATACTGGTGTTTTAGGTTCCCAGATCAGTGATGATTTTTCGTTTGATTTAACTTCTGAACTACAACAACACCTGGACGATGGAAACACGGGTGTAATCGACTTTGCAATAACAACACGCTCAGAAAATGGAGATTACTCTGCAAATGCAGGAATTGATTCCGTAACTTTCCATTCTTCCGATGCAACAACTGAATCAGAAAAACCATATCTGTACATCAAATATGAATGGGGTACACCAGTCACCGTTGCACCTTCTCTAACTTCTCCATACGATGGAGAAACCCTGTGGAATCAAACAGGTCACAACTTTACAGGAAATACGACTCCTTCATTAACGTGGTCGGCTACTACATCCAGTTCATATGATATGATTTTTGAATTGTCAACAGACGGTCAATTCCATGATCGAGTGGTATACGTAGACACTCGTGTCGATTCGGATTTCTTGCCAAGTGATGGAGACTTCTCTTTTACAGGATCTGACAGCCTTGAAGAAGGGCACATGTACAATTGGAGAATGCTTCACATTGATTCTGACGGAAGACATGGTGATTGGTCGTATTCGACATTCCTGATCAGTAACATGAATTCGACATGGCTTGGTGGCGATCGGTATGAGTTCAGACTCAAACAAGGCAATGCAAGTTCCGATGGGCTCCACCCTGCTTGTTCTGATACATACATTGATTCTGGTATGCCAACATCAAACTATGGGCAGGAATCTGAACTCCAAGTTTCGTACAATACGATTCCTTCCGAAACAACAATTTTGTTCGGATGTGATCTTTCAAGCACTTTCCTACCAACCGGCTACGCTGTAGAATCTGCGAGTCTAGAAGTCCATCTCAGCGACTCCCCATCTGGCTCCCCTGTTGTCGGTGCTTGGGAAAGCAACCAACACAATTGGACTGAAGACGACGCTACATGGGCAACATATGACGGAACAAACGCATGGGGCATGGTTGGGGCAAAGGGCTCTGAGCGGACCTCATTGCTCGATTCAGTAACAATTGGCAGCGGGTACACCTCCAGTTCATCTGTTAATTGGAACGTTACACTTGCAATGCAAAATGCCATGAGAAACAACCACTCTGCAGACTTTATTCTCGGTATTCTTGGAGCTGGTTCTGGTCAAATTCGAGATGCTCTTTTCCACACTGGAAGTGCAGTTGATGCAAAACGTCCAGAACTTAGTTTCGTCTATGTTCCTGGTTCGAACGCAATACCAATTGAACCAGTTCCAGTAACTCCATTGAATGGTTCTTGGAGTATTCAACCCGGAATTAACCCTGAACCAGTGCTTCAACCAATGCTCTCTTGGACACATTCCAGCGGAATTAGCGTTGGCGGATATGCGGTCCAGACCGATACAACAGAAACCTTTGACAGCAACGAAATGAGCATAGAGACCTCATGGTCGAATTCTGGTTTCGATATGAGTGCTAAGACATTTACTCCTCAAAACGATTTGACAGTTGGCGAAACATGGTACTGGCGTGTACGAACAATTTCTACAACAAATCAACTTGGAAATTGGTCACAAACCTTCCATTTCAACATCCCGTCGATTACAACATGGAACCTTTCATCGACCAGTGCAGCAGTTGAGATTCGACATGAGGAAGCAATGCCAGATTTAGGCCTTCCACATTTCATTGACACATGGTTGGCTGAAGGCGGCATAGAAGGGCAACAAAACCACTCGACATCCACTTCAATGAAGGTAGGAGAACTCGGCAGCGGTTATCAATCGACTGCGCTTCTAAAGATACCACTCGATCAAGTACCATCGCCTTCCAATGCTCGTGTTACAAACGCAGAATTGAACTTGTGGGCCCTCGTCGGTTCGGATACGAATACTGAAATTGCAGTTCGACCAGTATTGCAATCATGGACTACCGATCTCAACAATTCTACGTATGATGGCACGAATTCATGGACTTTAGACGGAGGCCGTTCTATTGGAAACGACGTAGGCCAACTTAGTGATTTGAGTACCTCTGCAAGTGCTGACTGGATGGATTGGGATGTTACTGAACTTGTACAAGCAGCACTCGCAAACGGAGATTCGTACCTTTCAATTGCTCTCATGACCAGTGACTCATCTGATTCTCTGATTACATTCGCAAGCACAGAAGGCCTTGCCACACAACGGCCATGGCTAAACCTCACTTGGAGTGCAGGGACTTCGTCAATTCCTACTGTTGCTGGTGCAAACGCATTGCCTACAGATGGGGATATGGCTTGGAATTTCTCAACACACGTAGCAGAACCAGAAACACGTCCAGTTTTGAGTTGGACACATTCTAATTCTGCGAACATTGATGATTGGAAGGTTTTCCTCCAAAATGATGCTTCTGACATCATGGAAGGTTTCACCACGTATGATTCACGTGTTGACAGTTCAATGTTTGATTTGCAAAGTCTAACATTCCAACCGTCGAATGATCTCGATACAAATCAAAGCATTCGATGGTTTGTTCAACCTGTAAACAACAGTATGCTAGGTCCACGTTCCACAAGTTCAGTGTTCCACATTCCTCATGATATCGGTCAAGAGATTAACAGTACATGGGGATACCTCAACATTTCTGAAGGAGGTTTCTTGCCATCTCTCAACGAACCATCTGGTTTCATACAAGACATTGGACTCGATTCTGGCTCTCCGAATTATGATCTTTCAGGTGATAGCGTCCTAAGTATCGGCCGTTCCTCCTTCACAACCAGTACATCCGCTCGTTCTTCGGTCCTCTTTTCAATAGATATCTCGAAACTACCGCTTGGGAATTCGGTTGAAGTTATGTCTGCCGAACTTTACCTCACCACAGAATCTGGTTCGTATGGAGAAGTTTGGGCTAGCCAATCCAAGGTTCTCACGTCATTCGATGGAAATGCAAACTGGAATAACGCGACAAGTTCAACCACTTGGAATGCACCAGGTGCCTATCATTCATCTGATACTTCAGTTCCAATGAACGGAGCAGGTCTAATCGATTCAGATGATTCATCGGTCTTTGGAAATATCACGGAAGTCATTCAACAAGCCCTTGCTCAAGGAGTGAACACGATTCACATTCTCGTTCAACCTGAAGAGAATTTCAGTAGTGTTGATGGTAGAATTGATTTCTTCTCGAGTGATGAAGCTTCCACAAGTTTGCGTCCAAGTCTGAACCTCACGTATCGATCAACGAACCCATACGTCGCTTCAACTCCAACAAACCTTCTTCCTGTCGACAGTTCGACTCTATGGAACATGTCTGCCCCTCGCCCAACTGGAGTTGATCATGTGAACCATTCATGGACACCACCGTCGTCTAACGAAACAGGTTTCCAGATTTGTTCTGCCTCTGATGCTCGAATGATTTACGATCTTGCTTGTGTATTGTCAACGGACGCTACTTCTCTCAGCGAGTCAAATCTCACTTGGGATCCATCGACTACCACACTTACGAATACAAATGCTACATCTGGCGACGAATGGCAATATTGGCGAGTTTTGTCCTACCAATTGATTGAAGATTACTACAGAATTGGAGAATATTCTCAAGTCAACAAATACCGTATTCCTGATGCACAAGGTTACGATGATGGCTTAGGAAACCATACTGTAATCCTATCAAGTGGGTCGATTTTTACAAGCACAGGTCTCCTTCCTGCCGCTCCTGACACCTATACTTCATCCTCATCATTTAACACGAACTATGGCTCAAGTGCTTCTCTACTGCTTGGTTCTGGTACTTCTGGTGATCATGAAGTGTACATTGAATATGATTTGTCACAGATGCCTTGGCCAAGTGCAATTACTCCAACCTCTGTGATGCTGCGAATGTATCGGACACAAGTAACTGGTGTCTCGCCATTGACTGTGAGTGCTCATGCTTGTTCAACATTCAACGAAGGTTTTGTCACAGCATTGCAAACACCCACATGTAATGCTACAGAAATAACCCGTTCTACCCTGCCAGTAACACCACCAAATGGTTGGTTGGAATGGGATATTACTTCATTGGCTCAATCCAACATCGCTAATGGAAATCTTTCAATGACAATTAAACTAGCAGCTGCTGGTACTGCAAGCAGTTTACATTCGTTCCATTCAGGTGAGTCTTCTTCTACAACATTGCGACCTGTTCTTCGCGTCGATTATGTTGATAACGTGGCAGGTGTAATTCCACCTGCGCAACCAGTCCTTCTCTCTCCTGCAGACGGTACTGTGTTGTACAACACGACAACAACTTTGCTCGAATCCTTGGACAAGCCAACCCTTTCTTGGAATGCAGTGACTGGAGCGACAGGGTACATCGTTACCATCCGTAATTCTTCTGGACAATACAATTTCAAGTCTGGAATATCAAGTCAAATCACAGGAACGAACTTTGTTTTCGGCAGTTCTCTCTCTCCAGGATCAACCTTTGAATGGTGGGTTCAGGCAGTCAATGGTTCAATCCCAGGCCCCTCTTCTTCCAGATGGATCGTAGGTATCGGTGATCCAACAACACAAGATAATTTTGATCACACATGGACCTATGAATTCCAAACTGGAAATGAAATTCAAGAAATGGCTCACACAAATGTGGAAGATGCTTCCGTCTACAGTGGAACTGCAGATGCTAACTTAGATGGTGATTCAAGTATCATTGGTATCGATTCAGGTCAAGATGAATATCGAATGCTTGTCTCCACAGATTTCGGTCAAATACCGTTCAATCCTAACATGAACGTTCATTCTGTAGATTTGAGTTTGTATCTTACTGATCTTGATTTCGGTGCAGGTGCAACTGGTATGACCCTCTCTGTTCACAAAGTCCTAACATCAGGCTGGGGTGAAACTTCAGTGACATGGAACGGAACAGGTTCTGCAAACTGGGGTGCCCCTGGTCTCCAACCAGGTGTGGATTATGATTCAACACCACTGGATACATTCTATGTCAGTAATTCTCAAGCGACCAACCAATGGCTGCAGATGAGTCTAGGGCATCGCTCTCTCTTCATTGATGGTACGCATGGATGGGTCATCATTGCAACCGTCAATCAGGGATGGATGACAGTTGAATTTGCAGATAACAGCGATTCAACCAGCAGTACAAGACCGCTTATGCAAATGAATTACACCGACATTGATTCGGTAACAATTTCTCCAACTGCAACAACCACAGATGCAGATACATCCGTAACATTCAGTGCTTCGACATTTGATTACAACTCACTTGTTGCAACTGTACCGATTGTTTGGTCTGCTTCCAGTGGTCAAATTGATACCTCTACAGGAGTATATACGCCCTCTACATCCGGAGTTCATACCATCACCGCTTGCTTTGGCGTCATCTGTGCTGATGAAACAGTTACGGTAACGCCAGGTGCTCCAGTTAACTTGGTGGTAACTCCTCTGACTGCGACCATTACTGCGGATGAGACACTTCAACTAACTGCAGATGTTGTTGACCAATTCGGCAATGTTGTTCCAGGTGAAAGCATCTCCTTTACACCGAGTAACGGATCCATGACAGGTACCTTTGGCGATGAATTCCAACCGTACTCAGTTGGCGGTCAAACCGTTTCCATCACATGGACAACAATCACTGTGATTGTTAACGTTCAAGTTGAACTTGGTGCTCCTTCAAGCATTGTTTTGACAGGCTGTGAGGGAGTTACTCCTGCAGGAACTGAATGTGAGATCACAACCACTTTGTACGACCAATTTGGAAACACTATTCCATTGGCTCAAGCAGGCGCACTAACCTATTCAGTAACTGATGGACTTTTCAGTGAAGCAACGAGCATGTACTTTGCCGATAACGTAGGTACGTGGCAATTCTCTCTAACTTCTGGAATTGGGTTGTCGGATTCACTCACCATTACAACAGGGCATGGAGCCATGGATTCGCTTGAAATCATTCCATCTGCATGGGACCTAACCGCTGATGAAATCATCTTCATGAACACCACAAGAATCGACATTCAAGGAAACAGACTACCTGTTTCCTTACCGTTAGCAAATTGGACCTTTGTGAGTGATGGCGCTGTAAACGTCACATTCAATCACCCAGTACAATGGATTCCAACTGGTCTCGGCGGTCGAGTGATTACTGCTCAGTATGAATCCATATCTGCGTCAATTACAGTCAATGTCACAAAGGGTGCAATGACTGGTATGGCACTAATTGTTGAATCAACTGATGCGAATGATCAATCCTACAGTTTAACCGCTGATGAAACTCTACAAGTGAAAGCAAAGGCAACAGATGCGAAAGGTAATCGATGGACCATCGATGTAAATTGGAGCATCGCTCATCCGAGTTGGACTGACCAATCTGTTTTGTTGTACACGCTGTCTGATGAGACCGAATTCATGCCTCAATTGGCCTCTGAAATACCATACATGATCTATGCGGAATACACCTTTGAAGGCGTTGTGTTTAGTGAATCAGTATCTGCAACTGTCACAGAGGGTATCTTGCAGATATTTACCATGAATTCGATTACATCTACGGGTGATTCGGGAACATCATACAATATCAGTGCTGATCATTACGTGGATTTCTCTGTAAGTCTAAGCGATGGGGATTTGAATGCTCTTGACTCTTCAAGACTTACTTGGTTATTCGAAGATTTGAATTCCGGTTCTGTTATCGACATGACTTCAACGTTCGAAGCTGATGCTTATCATTGGGAAGCAACCACTGTGGGATCCTACAGAATTACTGGATACGTTGTTAATGCAGATGGATTCAATTATTCAAAGCAAGTTGACATTTCAGTGTATCATGGTATTGCCGTCTCCCTTGATCACGCTCTTGATACTCTGAGCGAAGACGCTGGGGAATCGATTGACATTGTGATTACTGGTACCGATGATGATGGTAACACCTTCGCACAGGACGTTGAATGGACTGAAGATGGAACAACTTCTTCTCGAATTGTCCCTCGTGCTGATATTGGTGCCTACACTTACCAAGCATCCGTTGCTGGTGAACATGTTATGGTGTATTCAACACCGACTGCAACAAACACGTTTGAACTTTTAATACAACCGCAAATGGTCGTTGCCTATCTTGACGTTGTCTTATCTGCGACAACTGTAGACCAGCAAGCATCGATTGATGTAACAGTTGAAGCAAAGGACATGTTCTACAATCCTATCCCTGTGCCAAGCAGCGCACGTGTTGATTCAACTGGCCGTGGAACTGTCAAAGAACTTGGACCTGGTCAATGGAGAGTCACAACACTTGATAGTGGCCCTCAAACAATCACAGTTACAGCAGGACAAGTCAGTGAAGATGTTGAAATCGAGGTTACTGGAACCTTAGGTGGATTCTTTGCAGCAGGTGGCGCTTTGTACTATGTAGGAGCCGTTCTGATTGGTTTGATCGCAGTTGTTCTGCTTGTTCTCATGGTGATGGCTCTCCGTTCTGGAAGAGGCGATGATGATTGGGATGATGACTACGACGAAGACGAAGAAGACTCCACCCCAACAGCACGTGGTCCGAGTGGCCCTGCTCCTGGAAAAGGCCCGAGCGGTCCTGCACCTGGAACTGGTCCGAGTGGGCCTGCTCCTGGAACTGGTCCGAGTGACCCAGCTCCATCAAATCCTCCGCAAGAAGCTGAAGAAAAAGAAGATACAAGTTGGATGGCTGAACATCGAGTTGATGACGATGGAACCGAGTGGGCTCAAAATGAAGATGAGACATGGTATTATCGAGAACCCGGTCAAACCGATTGGGTTGTTTGGGAAGATTAGGTGATTCGATGAGTTCAAAACAGTCTGCATTGCTTTTGTGCATTCTGTTGATGTTCGTTCCATTTGCGAGTCTTCCTGTTGCAGCAGCAGGTCCTGCCGCACAAGTTGTTATCACAACGCCTTCAACTTCCATATCTTCGGATGGTGTTCTACAATTGGATGCCACCATCTATGATGCATTGAACAACGTTGTTGAAGGCGAGATTATGTGGTCATCGACAAATGGTACTGTTGAAGCAGGTGGCCTCTTTTTCCCATGGTCAGCAGGTCAAGTAACTCTTCGTGCAGAACATGCCGGATTCAACGATACTGTTGTTGTGACCGTTGAAGCTGGTTGGGGACAGTCAATTGAAATCAATACGGCAAATTCGCCACAAGCTAAACAGCCATATCAACTCCAAGCAAACCTACTAGATTCCCATGGGAATCCTCGAACAGGACAAGGTGTTGTATGGAGCGTTGATGGGGAATATGTTGGTCAAGGACAGCCCCTATGGACCCCTCCAACACTCGGGCTCTACGAAGTAGTTGCTCGTTTCGATCAAATGGAACAGCAGGTGACAATGGAAGCCATTGCAGGAGATCCATACGAATTTATTTTTGAAGAGAATCTTGTGATTCGAAGTGGATTCGGCGTTCTACTCAGCCCATCATTGGTTGACTCATTTGGTCAAGAGATGAATGATACTCTTGCAGGAATGAAAGCTTGGACTGCAGAGAATGGCAGCATTACAACTGAAGGCTTCTTCTTCGCAACTGCCCCAGGAATTTGGAACATTAGTGTCCGTGCAGGGTCTGTATTTGGTAACGGAACCATTCGTGTCATTCCTGCTGATGCTGCAATTGTATCCATTCAAATTGTACCTGATCAAGAATCATATCAATCTGGAGAAGTGTATCGTTTAGATGCAGTTCGTACCGATTCATCAGGTTATACTTCTCCAGTTCCTGTTCCAATTGGAAACTGGAGCGTCGGTAACGGAGCCGTAGCCCAGGTTGGTGATGAAGTGCACTGGACTCCTGGAAAGGTCGGATCGTTTACAATGGAAGTTGTTGATTCAGATGTCGCTGCTTCAAAGGAAGTAACGGTCAATCATGGTGCTGCAGTATCCACACAACTTGTGGCAAGTTTACCTCGATTATCTGCTGGGTCTCAAGTGGCCTTAGTCCATGAAGCAACTGATGCATTTGGAAATGTATGGCAGGTGAATGGGACGCTCAACAAGACGAGTAATGATCAATCAACTGCGGAAATTTTCTCTTCTTACGCTACATTTACTCCTAAATTGACGGAAACTATTCGCTTTTCAGCGACATATTTTGATAATTCAACAGGTGTTTTACATCAATGTGATTATCAAGAAATGGTTGAACCAGGTCGATTGGCATTTATCCTTCTACCAGAATCAGGAACCGAAATTCCTGCTGATTCCTATCTACAATTTAATCCCGTATTTACTGATTCATATGGTAACACAATCTCATTTGTTGCTGTCAATTGGACCATCGATGGCGTTGATGCAACACTCGATTTACTCATGTCAAATGGTAAATGGTATCCTACTCAGGTTGGTGAACATGAAATCCGAGCAAATGCTGATGGCGTATTTGCTGCTGTTCGCATCAATGTCGTGACAGGTTCTGAGAATACACTGGCAACAGATGCTGGAGAATCTATGACGATCAAAGTTGGCGTTCCAAGTGATCTATACGTAGAGATTGTTGACGTACACGGAAACGTAGCTCCAGCAGAATCGGTACAACTTATGGAATCTGGATTTGTTTCAATCGAACCTTCTGCCACAGGACGTGGTTATTGGCAAATCGATGGAGTGACTTCTGGAATGTATGAGATTGAACTCCAACAGGGAAATGCTTCGATTGTTCTTCCACTGTCAATTCTCCCCGGCGACCCAGTTCGTGTTCTCACATCCGTAAGTAACGAATCATTGAGCCAGGGCGAAGTCACGTTGCTCATGGTTTGGGCAGAGGACAGCCAAGGAAATCGAGTCGAAGTTGTTCCAGAGCAAACCAGCATTACATGTTCATCTGGAAAATCCAGTCACGTGAAATCAGATACATGGGAAATTGAACTTGAAGAAGCAGGTACTGATCGTTCCTGTACTGTCGCATGGAGCGGTCTAATCTCTCAGCAATTTTTCGATGTGGAATCTGTGCTTTTGGGTGGTGCTCTTGGATCAACAAATACGGCGATGTCCATTGGTCTTGTCTTCTTATTGATGATTTTTGCAGTACTCATCGTTTTGATTCGTCGAGGTCATTCCAAGGAAGAAGAGTGGGATGGATACGATGACGAATTCGAGTATGAGGATGATGAAGAAGATGCTGCTGCTGCTGCTGAATCGAATGTCTCAGCAGAAACTGAATCAAAGACGCCTCAACCCAAGGTCTCCACAGACGCAGCCCCAGAAATTGAGGATTCTCTGAGAGAAGAACTTGCAGTCAAGGCGACACAAATTGGCGTTATGCAAGCAGCACCGGGGACCAATCAAGGAGAAACAGGATGGTATGTGGATGCGAGCACTGAATTGCAACAATGGGACGTTGGTTCCGATGGTTCTTGGTCACGCCTCCAGTGAATTAATATCGCTTTTGTGGTGCTTTTATGGGGATTGAAGAACATCGTGATTGGGACTCAGTCGACTATACTTCTCTTCTAAATGGGGGACTTTTCCCACCAGATTTCATGTGGGGTGTTGCTACTGCTTCTCATCAAATCGAAGGTGGAAATACCAACAATTGGTCTGCATTTGAATCCCGCTCAAAGAGTGGTCAACTTAGCGGTGATGCATGCGATCATTGGAATCGAAAACAAGAAGACATTCAATTGATTAAAGACTTGAATGTTTCACACTACAGGTTCTCAATAGAATGGAGCCGTATTGAGCCTCAACAGGGGGTTTGGGATGAAGATGCAATTCGGTGGTACTCTGACCTTGTTGACCAACTTCTAGCAAAAGGCATTCAGCCTATGGCCACGCTCCATCATTTCACTCACCCTCTTTGGTGGGATGATAAAGGCGGTTTTGAACAAGAAAACAATGTCGAAGATTGGATTCGTTTCTCGAAGAAAATGTTTGGCGTCTTGAGTGACCGAGTGGATTGGTGGTGCACCATCAACGAACCCGCTGTGTTTGCATCGATGGGATATGTTCTCGGTGAGTTTCCTCCAGGCGAACGTTCCTTCAAGAAGACGAGAATTGTCTCAACGAATCTCATGATTGCTCACGCACGTTGTTATCATGCACTGAAATCCATGGAGCATGGGGCACGTGCCCAAATTGGACTGGTAAAGAACATCAATCTCTTCGACCCATACCGACGCTGGAATCCGTTGCATCGATTCCAAGCACGTTTACTGGATGGAATGTTCAACCTATGTTGGATAAAAGGTTTGATGACAGGACGATTCAAGGCTCCTTCAGCCATTCGATCAAAGAAGATTCCTGGTCTGAAAGGGAGCAGTGATTTCATTGGTGTCAATTACTACACGCATCTTCTTGCTACTCCATTCATGCCAACAAAGGTGGATATTGACCCCTTGATTCGTCCATGGGAAGAACGTACTGATTTCAGGTATCCAATGTATGCGGAGGGCTTACGGCGAGCTTTTGACATGGTCTCATGCCTGAATCTTCCAATTATTGTGACTGAAAATGGAGTTGCTGATGATGATGATGATATGCGCCCAGAACACATCAGACGTCATTTACAGATTACTGGAGAAGCGATTGCTGATGGTATGGACATTCGTGGATTCTATCATTGGAGTCTTATGGATAACTTCGAATGGGCTGAAGGATATGACCAACGATTCGGACTTTATCATGTCGATTTTGAAACGAAACAACGGACGCTAAAAGAGAGTGGTGCGTTATACTCAAAGATTGTTAAAAAGCATCGTATGCCCCAAGTTGTCATCTTAGCAGGTGGTTTAGGCACTCGGCTTGGAGAACTGACAGAACAAATGCCCAAATCATTGATCGAGGTGTCTGGAAAACCTATTCTTTCTCATATTCTTGACTGGGCTGGACGGCAAGGTTGCATGGAAGCATTGATTCTAACAGGACACTTAGGTGAACAATTCAATGGATTTCGACACGAAGGAATGGCTTTAACATTCCATCAGGAACCAGAACCTCTCGGAACTGGTGGTGCGCTGTGGAATGCTCGACATCTTCTTCAGGACAAGTTTATCTTACTCTGGGGTGATGATTTCCATCCAATCGATTATGCTGCAATCGTTGCTCACCACGAACGGACATCCTCTCCATTGACACTTACAGTGACAACTGAACACAGTGAGATGAATCTTCTCCATATTGATGGAAGAATTTCACAATACGATAAAAGCGGAACTCCTCCTTCAGAATTCAATGGATATGAATCAGGGACCAGTGTCGTAGAGAAATCCGTTCTTCTCGAACATGGGAAAGAGGGAAAATGGAGTTGGGAAGAAACAGTCTATCCCCGAATGTCAATGAAAGCCAATGCGTATATTGACAATACCAAGTTCTGGGACATGGGTACACCTGAGCGTCTGGAACGATTAGAAGAATTCCTGAACAAAACCAGCCTCTGATGCTTGCACATGGGCTGCTTCCGGTAAGATTTCCTCATGTTCTACAAGCACGAGAATCATCCCTCCAAATCCACCGCCCATCATCCGTGCTCCGAGAACTCCAGGCGTGTTCTGAAGTGCCGTAACTTGTTGATCTACTTCTTCCAAACTCACTCCAATGGTACGTAATGATTCGTGAGATGCATTGAGAAGCAATCCCAATTCAACGGAAGAGGCTTCAATTGCATTCATAACGCGTTCATTCTCCTCACCGACATGTATGTTCTTGGTCTGTTCATCAGCAGATGTCCGATAGTCAACTTCTCCCAATCTTCTATGAATTCCAGAATCAATAAGTTTGAACACATGTGATTCAGATAAAGGGTAAAGGTTGGTTGTATGGTTTGTGAAATCGATCAAGACTGCATGGTTTGGTTTGGAATACATCATTGCCATTTGGTCGAGCAAGCCGCACTTCGTCCCGAGCACGACATGTTCGATTCGTTGTGCTTCACGACATGCTTGGAACGCATCAATGTCTTTGTTAACGCACAGAACGATTGCCAAACACAGGGCAGCAGAAGAAGACATTCCAGCTCCGATGGGAATCTCGCTTGTTACGGTTAGTTGAGCCGGCCATCCATTAGCCTCTTTCCAAAGAGTAATAACCGTACTTTCACCTTCAAATCCTTCTTTTATCGCTGTTGCTTTCAACGTAAGGCGTTGAGGTGCTGCAAATGCAAAAGAGAGCCCTCCTGCGTAATCTGTATGTTCACCAATGATGTTGATACGTGCAGGAATTGAAGCAATTCGATGCATTTTCCTACCGCCTTAATCGATGCGGTCTAAATCGAACCAAACGGGGTAATGGTCTGAAACGTTCGAACCTGACATATCCCTATCAACACCCCAGCGGCCAAAGAATCGTCCATCGATATCCCCGGTCATGACAACTCGATCATATGCACAGTGGCTGCTTGAGGAATACGCAGTGTCTGCAGAATCTGGTACGACCCACAAGTATTGTGGTTGGCGTAGGGAAAGTTGATTCAATTCATATGTTGATGCATAACTACAGTCTGCATTGAAATCTCCAAGTAAAATAATGTGCTCTTGCGTACGGTTCTCCAAATATGTTTCAACAACATCATGCAACGCTGAGGTTTCATTCACTGCTTCAGCAGGCTTGGTATGGACTGTGATAAAAGTCATATTTTCAGTGATGGTGTTGTTGAGATTCATCATTCCAAAGTTTGCAATGAAGGGTTCACGCTGGAAGGAATCATCCGCTGAATCATTGTGTAGCCATGATTCGATTGGAACAAAGACAGACTCACGATAATAAAATGCATATTGTTCCTGACTTCCACTATCGTCTTCTTGAAGTCCAGAACGTTCACTCAGAACCATTGCGTAGGTTTCGTTTCCGTATTGGTTGATGGCATCCAAAAAGTCATACGGTACAGTTGAATCAATGTCCTTGATTTCTTGTACAACAACCATGTCGAAACGATGAACTATTTCGACTAATTCTGCGACAACCTCTGCCTTCCCCATCTTTGTTTCTCCGAATACTTTGATGTTGAACGTTGCAATACGGGCGACATCTTCTCGGGACAATGATTCAGTACGCGCGTCTGTTCCATTGTCTTCTTGTTCGGATTCGATTTCGACGATGACTGTTCGCCATAATGGGCTCTCATCTTGTTGAACCAAGAGTTGGATTGTGATTGGAAACAGCAGCAATAGGGTGACTAACATAACCCCCTGAAGTGCTCCATCGAAACGACCCATAATAAGAGGAAACAATTCTACATTATCAATATACAGCCCTTCATCAGCAGAATCCATAGGTTCTTGACGCGGATGATTCTGGCGACACCATGGCAGAAGAGATCACTCCCGAACAAGCACAAGAAATTGTTTCAATGCTTACCCAAGGAGGGGCCATGGAATCCATCAACACCTCCCTTGCACTTGGAATTCTTCCGCTTGTTGAATCCATAGGAGATTATGATCTCCTCGAGAGATTAGTCGAACATGCAGGTGTTGTTGCGAAAGACGATGTCGAGAAAGGATGGGCACGCTTTGAAATGTTGAAGCGAAATCAAGGCTCAATCGATGATGTGGCTGAACTTGCGTTCAAATCAGAATCAATTGAAAACGGTGATGCTCTTGCTGCTGGAGTTCTTCATCATCACGCACTCATGCTTCTTTCAATTGATGACATTGATGGCGCACAGACCTCTGTACGCCGCTCACTTACCTTGAGAGAGAAATTAGACGATAAGGAAGGAATCATCTTCGGATTGGCCGTACTCTCTCGCTGCTCACGAGCAAATGAGGATTGGGAGACTGCTATTATTCATGATACTCGAAGGCTAGAACTTGCTGTAAACAACCAAAATGATGTTCTTCAGATGGAAGCAATGGCGGATGTAGCGCATGCTCAAGCCAGCCTCGGCGAACTTGCAACCGCTTCTGAAATGTATCAAGAGAGTCTTGATATCGCCAAATCGATGGAACATCCTGCAGGCCATCTTGTTGCGAGTTGGGGATTGGCTGACCTTGCAGAAATAGAGACTCGCTTTGATGATGCACTTCTTCTTCTTTCAGATACAATGCATTTGTTTATGCAACTTGGAATCGAAACTCCTGCTCTCTTGAAGAAGCGGTTACACGCTCTTACGAACATTGAGAAATAGGTCAGATGAGCGTCGAACGGGTTATGTCCTTTGATTCAGTGGCAAGAACAGGTGAGACGTATGGAACATGATATTTTCTTCTCCATAAGTCAAACTCCTGACCATGAGGGGCACATTCCTTCTGAGCAGACGATGCTGAAAAACTACTTTCAACAACTCAAACTCGCTGATGAACTTGGCTTTGGTGTGGGCTGGATTGCGCAAGCTCACCTCTCTACTGAGACCCAGAAATCAAACAGCAAACCTGTTGTTCCACATTGGAAAGGCGAGGTTGGACTCTGTACGGACTTCCCACAACTGGCATTGGAATCGTTTGGACAGACCAGTTCAATCGAGATCGGTAGTGCAGTTGTTTCAATTCTTGCTTCGGGTGGGCCTATTGCCCAAGCCGAACGTATTGCCAATACGTTGACAATCCTTGGTGCTAAAGGCGATACGAGAAAACTTCATGTTGGGTTTTCAGCAGGCCGATTTGAGTTCATGGCTCGGCCATATGGAATTGTTCCACGAACTCCAACCGAAGAAGCAGCTTGGCCAGCCTTGCGTGGTCAAATCTTCCTGGAAGCAAGTGAAATCTTTCTCAGACTACTCAGAGGCGATGTGATTCACTCCAACGACATTCGCTCAACGGTTCTTACTCGTGATAACTTCCGTAGTGATGAGGACTGGGAAAAGGTGCAAAACGCACATGGTTCATCAGATGATTCGATTGCTATCGATCGAAGATATGTATTCGAAGATATTCGAATCGTTCCCAACGAATTCGATCGTAAACAATTGGTATTAGTTGCTGGAACACATGATCCTAAAGCGCAAGTATTTGTCAATAAATATCTCCCAGTACGTGTGTTTAACCTCTCCATCACCCAACCTGAGGTCATTGATGCAACGCATGATCGCATGCGTGAATGCTTCCATGCAGAAGGTGGTGAATGGAAGCGTTCGGATATGCCTCGTACCAGTTTTGTATTCCTCAATGATGAGGGAGGATTGACTTCTGATGAGCAACGATTGGCGGCACAACATGAAGCAGAGATGTCTCTCAGCGCTTATTGGAATGCCCTTGAAGGAACAATTGATCCGACTAAGGTGCAAAATGCTGCGCAAAACGCGCTCATCGGAAATGTCGAAGATGTGGCTCAGCAGTTGGTCGAACGTTTTCATCCACAAGACCGAGTCATGGCATGGTTCGACTTCTTCAATCACGATAGTGATCGTGTGTGCCGTAACATGCGTGCATACATGGAAAAGGTGGCGCCCCGAGTTGAAGAACTTCTCATGGATGGATGAATATGGGGATTCAACATCATTCACATTCCGCAGTAAAACCAGGGCAACCAGGCAGTGGATTGTTTCCTAATTCACCCCTCGGTGAACAGGTTGAAGGAATCCCAACTGGAAGGGATGTTGATTGGGAACCATTAGTTGACTATCGGCGCAATGGGGTTTCAGAAACAACGATTCATGGTGCAGTAGCTTGGGCTCACGGAGATGAAGTCATCCATTCTTTCGGTGGAAATGTCCTTTGTTATGGACGTTCAATGATGAAACCATTCATGCTCAAAGCCTTTGTTGAGGAACTCAAACCTTTCACTTGGGAACAAAAAGCGATTGCTGTTGCCAGCCATAATGGTGATACAGAGCACGTAGCCGCTGCCCAATCTCTCCTTTCGGAATCTGAATGGCCACTCATGCTGACTCCTTTGGATGTCCCTCTGATTCAATTTGGCCGTCAAGTGCGACGTCCTCGCCGATGGTATCACACCTGCTCAGGTGAGCATGCTGCTATTCTTCGAGGTTGCCGAGAAAAAGGATGGAACCGTGCTGGATATACGCTTCCAAATCATCCCGTTTTTGAAGCATACATGGAACAAATTCGCCGCTTCCTCGGGAGTGATTGGACACCATTGCGTATTGCAAAAGATGGCTGCGGTTTGCCAACGGTATCCAACACAGTTGCTGAATTAGCCCAAATTTACGCAGGTCTTGTGCGAGATAAAGATTCAGATTGGATTTGGGAAGCAATGGTACGGCATCCAGATCTTGTCGGTGGATTCAATCGTCTTGATTCAACCATTCTCAAAGCTGGTGAAGGTACTGTGATCGCTAAAGAAGGGGCAGATGGCTTACTCGGTCTTGCTATTGAGCATCCTGATTATCCCAAAGGACTTGGAATTGTTGTCAAGATTGCACACGGATGGAATGCTCAAGCAACATGGTATGTGGCCCGTGCTGTTCTTGGAGTTCTTGGAATCGATTTGCGTAATCCATACCCATTGCACCGTCAAAAAGCATTCATCGTTCCAGGGATTGTTCCCGAACAATATCACTCAGTTCTCGAAACAATCCCGACTTGGGATGAATGGGACCCTGACCAAGACCGCTGGATATACGACCCAGAGGTGAAAGGATGAATGTTCAGAATTTCATCGGTGGGGTATTTGTTGATGCTGATGACAATTCAACACTCGAGAATCTTGCTCCAGCAACGGGTCAACTGATCGGAACAATTCCACGTTCCAAACAATCCGATGTCTATCGTGCAGTCGCAGCAGCACGTGTGGCCCAGCATGAATGGGCCGGTCTTACCCTTGAAGACAGAGCAGATTGGCTCGATGTTATCGCTGATGCTCTCGAAAACCGAAGTGATGAACTTGCTAAAAGAGAGTCTCTCGATACAGGGAAACCCCTTTCACTTGCACAACGCGTAGATGCGAAACGTTCAGTGGAGAATTTCCGATTCTTTGCAGATTTTGCTCGAGAGCAAGAAGATATGGTGTTTGAGATGGATGATGCAACAAATATTGTCCATCGACGACCGGTAGGTATTGTTGGTTTGATTACACCATGGAATCTCCCTCTCTATCTCTTGAGCTGGAAAGTAGCGCCTGCTCTTCTCATGGGAAATGTCATCATAGCAAAGCCAAGTGAATTGACACCGTTAACAGCCCATCTTCTTGCAGAGGTTTGTCAAGAAATCGGCCTTCCTGAAGGTGTCCTCAACATTGTCAATGGATACGGTCCCGAAGTGGGGCAAGAGATTCTCGAACATGAAGGAATCAAAGCGATATCATTCACTGGCGGAACTGCTACTGGACGGCATGTTGCATCGACTGCGGCGCCAATGTTCAAGAAATTATCACTTGAATTGGGTGGGAAAAACGCAACGATTATTCTTGATGATGCTGAAATGAATCAAGCGGTCCAAGGAGCAATTCGCGCAGGTTTTACTAATTCAGGACAGGTCTGCCTTTGTGGTTCAAGAATTCTCGTCCACGAATCAATTGCAGATGAATTTACACAACACCTTGTGGCTCAAGTCTCAGCAATGCGATGTGGTGATCCGAATCACCCTGAAACGCAGGTTGGCGCATTAATCAGCATCCCTCATGTGGAGAAGGTCGAATCCTACATCGACTTGGCAATTCAAGAAGGTGGAACTATCCTTACTGGTGGGACAAGGGCAATGACTGGCTCTCCAGGCCCAACTCCTGAAGGAGCCTTTCTCCGACCAACATTGATATCAGGACTATCACATCTTTCAAGAACTGCTCGAGAAGAGATCTTTGGCCCAGTTGTGACCATTCATCGTTTCTCATCAGATGAAGAAGCAATCGAAATGGCGAACGCAACCGACTATGGTTTAGCAGGTTCAATTTGGACAGGCGATACAGAACGTGGCCATTCAATTGCTCAAAAAATTGATACTGGCATCATTTGGATCAATACGTGGCTGCACCGAGATTTACGAACACCATTCGGTGGCGTGAAACACTCCGGTGTCGGTCGTGAAGGTGGCCAATGGAGCCTTGGATTCTTCTCAGAACCGCTCAATGTTTGCATCAAACACGATTAATTTCGTGGCGAGACTTTGAAACGTAGAAGGCAATCGGGAACATGAGGGAGACCTATGTCAATTCATGGAAAAGCATCCAAGGTAACAACGCATACCTTGCAAGAAATGAAGCGAGTCAAAGAACCAATTACAATGCTTACAGCGTACGATTATTCACTTGCTCGTCTTGTTGATGGAGCAGGTGTAGACGTCATCTTGGTCGGTGATTCTGCATCGAATGTAATGGCTGGACAAGTCACAACAGTGCCGATGACTCTCGACCACATGATTTACCACGCTCAATGTGTTCAACGAGCAGTTGATAGAGCCCTTATCGTCGTGGATATGCCATTTGGCTCCTATCAAGGAAACTCTCGACTTGCTCTTGATTCCGCAGTTCGTATCATGAAAGAAGCAGAGGGACATGCAGTCAAACTCGAGGGTGGTTCTGAAATTGTCGAATCGATTGAACGTATTCTTACAGCAGGGATTCCAGTCATGGGCCATCTCGGATTAACGCCTCAAAGCATCTACAAGTTTGGAACGTATTCAGTTCGAGCTAAGGAAGATGAAGAGGCTGAGAAACTCATCGAAGATGCAAAATTATTGGAAAAAGCAGGTTGCTTCGCCATTGTTTTGGAAAAAATACCGAAGGATCTGGCTCAACGTGTTCAACAGGAACTAACAATTCCAGTGATTGGAATTGGTGCAGGTCCTCATTGTGATGGGCAAGTTCTTGTTCTGCATGATTTGCTTGGCATCACCATGGACTTCTCTCCACGATTCCTTCGCCGTTATCTCAATCTTGCGGAAGATATTGATACAGCAATTCGTTCGTATTGTGATGATGTTCGTTCAGGCGACTTCCCGAATGAATCTGAATCCTACACATCTTGATCAAATGTAGATGTAGGTGAGCACACTTCCTCCAAAGGCTCCTATGTTAACTGCAATAGCATGCCATAAGCCATATCGGAATGGTGGAAATTCAAATTGTAACCAGAATGAGCTCATCCATAACCAAGAGATTCCAGTCAAGAAAACACCACAATACAAGGATGATTGTTGGGGTAAAATCCAAACAAATGATAGCAAAATTGCTACTGATAGAACCCCTGACGAATATTCCTTGGCACGATTCATTTCCTGACCAACCAGAAATTTGTAAATCAGCGGGGAGAATACGAGGTAAATCATAAAAGAACCGTGGATTGGATTTGGGAAAATATCAATCTTCGGCATTACCACAATTTGCCAAAACGATCCAAAAAGCATTCCAAGCATGAGCGGAGCCATCATGTGGCGAAGCATATCTTTGAAAATCTCACTTTCTGATACTGGAGTCGGAGTTTGTTCTAAATCAAGAACTGTTTCAATCTCTTCAGAGTCTGACCCGTTCTCGCCCGAAGCCTCTTCCCCCATGTGTCTTGCTCATACTTTCCTCGTTTGAGTCTTGGCATACGGCAGCGATGCATCCATATGACGGAACTCGTACCGAGCCTCATGGCGAAAGGTTCGATTGTAGCAGGCTGTATTGCCCCTCACCCACCTCACCTTGTGTATGCTGAAAACCCTCCTCAAAACGAACCTACATCTGAGGGTGGCTGGGAACAACTCCGTTGGGGTTATGAGCGCCTAAGGGAATCTCTTTCAAAAGTTGACCATGATGTTCTCGTCCTTCTCTCTCCTCATTGGCAAACTTATGTTGGCACTCATTTCCTTGGTTTATCTCACTTTGAAGGATTGTCAGTTGATCCAGTATTTCCTAATTTGTTCAGATACGAATATAATTTGAACATCGATGTAGAGTTGAGTCAAGCGATTCATGACAAAGCCAGTAATTCTGGTCTTGCTGTAAAGATGATGAAGAACCCAGATTTCCGTGTGGACTATGGCACAATTACAACCGGTCACATGGTCAATCCAGCCTTTGACAAACCGTTAGTGGTCATCTCATCAAATCGTTCGACGGATTACTATTCTGTCGAGGTTATGCAAGAAATGATGATGGAACTCGGACGTGTCACTCGAGAAGCCATTGAAGAGAGTGGTAAGAAAGCGGTAATTCTCGCATCCAACTCCCTCTCGCATCGCCATTTTACCACCGAGACTGATGTTCCTGAGGACATGAGTAAAGAGCACATTGCAAGTCATGCAATGCACTTATGGGATATGCGAATAATCGATTATATTCGAACCGGTCAAGCGCAAAGAATTCTTGATGAAATGCCTGAATTTACTGAGCAAGCGATTGCTGAATCTGATGGGGGTGGCTTGACATGGCTTCTAAGTACGCTCTCCGTCCCGGACTATCCTGGTATTCTGCATGGCTATGGGACAATTATCGGAACGGGTAATGCAGTTGTCGAATGGCCATGTCATTCACATGAGGGGGGCTCACAATGAACGGTTCGATTGTTGGTTCTTATGTTGTACCAGTACATCCTCACCCACTTCTCGTTCCTGAAAAGAACGAGGGATGGGGACGTATTCGAGCAGCCTTCGATGAAGCAAGGAATGCCATAAAAGAAAGCGGTGCTGATCTACTTATCATCTACTCAACAACTTGGCCAAGCATCATTGGTCATCAAATTCAAGCCGACCCAAATCCTCAATGGACGCTTGTTGATCATGATTTCCACGACCTTGGGTCAATGGATTATTCATTCAACATCGATGCAGAATTCGCTGAAGCATGGAATGAAGCCAACCATAACCGTGGTTTGCAAAGCAGAACTGTAGCGTACCATGGCTTCCCAATTGACGTCGGTTCGGTTGTCGCTCTGAAACTTCTCAATCCAGATAATGCAATCCCTGCAGTCATTGTCTCATCGAATGTTTATGCGAACCGTTCTGAAACAACTGTCCTTGCAAAAGCTTGTCTGGATGTTATCCAGAAGACAGGACGTAAGGCTGTAGCAGTCACCGCAATGTCAATGTCAAATCGAATGTTTACAGAATTCATCGAACCTTCTGAAGATCGAATCCATTCGTTGAAGGATGATGAATGGAATCGTAAAGTCTTGGAATTCCTTGAAGAGGGACGGCTTGAGGATGTTGCTCAATTATCTCGAACCATTCATCAACAAATCCGTGTTCAAAAAGTTGTGACGTTCAAACCAATGTGGTGGCTTTCTGCCATGAACGGTAATCGAAATAATCTCACAGGTCGCATACTTGCATACGAGGCGCTGCATGGTGCTGGTGGTGCTGTTGTCCAACTCGACCCCACCTCAACTGGAATGGGCGACAAGGAATACGATGAGGACGATGTTGAATATTACAAAGGGGAGCGAAATGTTCTCTCAGCAGATGAAGATGCAACAGTCTCTGAGGAATCGATTACACCCTCAACAGGTCCTGCATTATGGGAGCCTCCAGAAGGTAAAGGTGCAGTAAATAGTAAAGCAGCGCCCAAACCAGTCGGCATGTATCCACATGCTCGTCAAGTAGGAGATTTACTCTATCTCTCGGGTGTCGGACCTCGTCAACCAGGAACGAATACTATTCCTGGCGGGCCCATTCGTGATGGCGAGGGAAATCCAGTAGAATATGATATCAAAGCTCAAACTCGAGCTGTCGTCGAAAATATTGCTCGAATTCTTGAGGAAGCAGGTTCTTCAATGGATAAAATTGTGGATGTGACTTCCTTTTTAGTGGACATGGATCGAGATTTTGCTGGCTACAACGAGGTTTGGGCTGAAACCCTTGGTCATTACGGTCCAACAAGGACCACCCTAGCAATCCGTGCATTGCCCACTCCAATCGCCGTTGAAATGAAAGTCATCGCCAAGATATAGTTTCTGGAATCCGGTAATTTGTATCGACAATTAATGCAAGTGAATATATCCTAAGTGCTCTTAGTCATGATATACGGCGATATACTGTCGGAATTCGGGAGATGGAAAGCGTGGCAACAACTCGTCCCAACTCTGCATCCATCGGCGCTCACGTCGATTCGTTGCTCGAAAAAGTCCCCGACCGAATCAAAAATACACTGGCCAGAACAATTGGTCTATCTGGTGTCGTAATCATCTCCCTGTCAGCAATGCTTCCTGGTATTTTCATCACACCTACCTTTGCGGCAGAAATAATGGGCCCGGGTATTTGGCTTGCTTTCCTGCTTGCAGCGTCAGTGGTTTTACCTGCTGCGATTTCAAAATCCGAACTGGCTTCAGGCATGCCCTCAAGCGGAGGTTCATACGTCTACATGGAACGGACATATGGGCCGCTTATCGGTACCATTAGTGGTCTTGGTCTCTGGACGTCTTTTCTATTAAAATCAGCTTTCGCGTTGATTGGATTCTCTGCATATTTTGTTGTTGTAACGACATACTTCGACATCGAAATGGACATACTCGTTTTGTCGATGAGTGCCTTAGTCTTGATTACAATTGTAAACATACTCGGCGTAAAAAAAGTCAAGGCCATTCAAACGCCAGTCGTCATTACAACTGTAGCACTTCTGTTGTTCATATGCGCAGGGGCGTTCTTTGTTGACGATTTTGATGCAAGTCGCCCTATCGATGGAGCGCTCAATGCATCGGTTTGGTCGCTTGCGGAGGCTGCTGCATTTGTTTTCGTTGCTTATGCTGGCGTTACGAAAGTTGCAGCAATTGGAGGTGAGGTTAAAGATCCAGAAAAGAATTTACCAGCCGGAATCTTGCTTTCTCTTTTGATTGCAACAGTCTTGTATTCTGCAATAGCCTTCCTCATGATGGCAGCAATTCCTGGGGAATGGTGGCTCGACTCGAGCGGAGAGGTCGTTGAGAATCCAATCTTCATATTCGCAGAAGAAGTTGCTGGGACGAAGTTTGGTATTTTTGCAGCAATTGTATCGGTTCTTACAATGATTTCAATGGCCCTTGCCGGAATACTAGCATCATCACGCTTCCTCTTTGCAATGTCCCGTGATAATCTACTGCCTCAAGCCCTCGAAGAAGTCAATGTGAGATTCGAAACACCTCATTTCCCAATTCTCATCACAGGAGTTGCAATGGGTCTTGCGATTTTGTTTGTGCCTCTGGCAGACGTAGTAAAGGTCGCATCAGGATTTAAAATCATGATTTTCATTATGATCAACACCTGTGTTGTCATCTTGCGTCAAACCAGTACAGAACATGATTGGAATCCTAGTTACAAAGGTCCGTTGTATCCATACATGCAAATGTGGGGTGTTGTCGCAGGAGCGTTCCTTCTAACATTCATTGGACAGAAAGCCTTCATTGGAGGCGGTGTGGCAATTCTTGTGGGTTCTTTGACGTACTATCTGTATGGGATAAAGCACGCATCAGTTTCTGACACTCCTCTCAGCACGTTCAAGAATCAATTCAAATTTGCTACCAAATCAGAACACGAAAAGAGACTTTCCGTATTCCATGCAGCAGATTTTGGAGGTAAGAATCATTTGACATGTCGTGAATTCCAAAATGCACTCGCTGCACTTGGATTCAACTATACTTCTGACGAATCAAGAACGATTTTCCACAATGCAGACGCTGATGAAAATGGATTCATTGATATCGATGAATTCTTCAACATGTTCGAAGTAGTCGAAGAGGAATGAACAATCGTTCTCTCTTATTGAAAGGGGTGCTGATTAGCCACGTTCGTAAGAATCCGCTGCCTTTTTCCAGCATCAACGAACAAAGAAGGGATGAACCCATGAATGATCAGTTGCACTGTGCTTAATCCATATCGAAACGAGAGCGAGAAAGCCCTTTTCATATGAGAAAGGTAGGTCATATTGACATCTTGTAAGTGTCCCATAACTCTCTCCATCGGTATTCGTGATTTGATGTTATCCATCAAAACGGCCATTACGGAACTTGTGATGATTTTGGTCAACAGACGCATCAGATACTTCTCAAGCGGCCTCCATCGACTGGAAGAGAAACTCCTCGTATTGCTCCAGCAGCTGGGCTTGAAAGGAAAGCGATGACAGATGCTGTTTCGAGCGGATTGATCAACCTTTCAATAGGTACTTGGCTCATCCAACCTTCATGGATAGAGTCAAGTGATTTTCCAGTTCTGTCATGGATTGATTGTGCTAAACTTCCAAGTCGCTCAGTATCAGTGAAACCTGGTAAAACATTGTTGATTGTGATGCAAGGAGCAAGTTCTCTTGATAGTGATTTTGCCCATGAAGCCATTGCTCCTCGAAGTGTATTGGATACCCCAAGGTTAGGAATAGGTTCTCTTACGCTCGTCGATACAATTTGGATGATTCGTCCGTATCCTTCTGCTTCCATGGTGGGGGCAAGGAGTTGAACAAGCGTATGGGCAGCATGCAAGTGTCTGCCGAAAGGTTGGGTGAGTTCCTCGACTGTGCTGTTTAGCAGAGGTCCTCCTGGAGGGCCAGCAGCATTGTTAACAAGAATATGAATTGGATTTCCTTCGAGTATTGCATTAATTTTACTCGAGATTCCATTTGTATCTTCTAAGTCCATTACAAGTGATTGATGGTTTCCGCCACCGAGGGTTTGAAGTTCTTCAACAAGGTGATTGAGTTGATCTTGATTACGTGCAGATGCAATGACGTTTGCGCCTGCAGCAGCCATAATTCGTGCAGTTGAAGCACCAATTCCTCGACTTGCCCCACAAATTAAGGCTGTTTTCCCAGCAAGAGCGTTTGAGGCGAGCACTGCATCAGCACCGAGGAGGTCCATGACTCGCCGAGGGTATTGCTGGTCTTAGTGGTTCTTGAATTACAACCAGTCGAGAATTGTATCTTGTTGTACGAGCCAATCATCACTTGCAGCATCGATTATGCTGTAGTGATCGCCGGGAAGCCATACCTTTTGCACGTGAGATCCTTTTGCTTCCATGATTCGAGCATAGGTTTCACTTTGTTCCAGCGGAACATCCTCATCCTTCTCTCCATGAAGAAGAAGAACAGGTGATTTTGGAGGTAAATCAACGGGATTAAGACGTCGCCAAACCTCTTCATTGCTGTATGGTTCACAACCAATCCAGCGACGGATTGCATCACCATCATCGCTGAGTTTCGAGTCATCTGCACCAAACAGATCAGTAATCGGTGCTTGAGCAATAGCAAGCCATGGCTTTCGTTCGGCTTTACTGGCCATTAGCAACGCAAGGTGTCCTCCCGCAGAATGGCCCATGACCATGCTGCGTGTGATATCGATTCCTGGTAAGAGTGCGAGTTGACCCCACGCACGAAGAACATCGGAAATGGTGTCCATCCATACGCCTTCATCTCCATTTTCCCATCGTTTGAATTCGATGTTCCAAGCAGCAACTCCTGCATCACTGAGGGCGTTAGCAATCGGTTGCATTAATTCAAAAGTGTATTCTTTCTTCCAAAATCCACCATGAATGAGCATGATGCATGGAACGCCGTGATCGTTTTGGAACGGTGATGGTTCATCGGGCATATGCAAATCAGCAAATTGCCACGGTTCCGCACCCCATTGCATTCGGTCAACAGGCATCTTGGTCAACTCAGGGTGTAACTCGATGCCTGTCACGTGGGAACAAGACTGTTTCTCGAACATTTCTTGAACCGGTCAATGCCATTAGAAGTCGTGCAACTCCAAGCCCCCAGCCAGCGTGTGGCGGTGCTCCGAATCTGAAACCGTCTGTGTAGAATGCAAAGTCCTCTGGATTGAGTCCCTTGGAACGTAGGTTCTCTTCTAGAATTTCGACGTTATGTTCTCTTTGGCCACCACTGGTCATCTCATCTCGACCGTAATTTAGGTCAAACCCTCGACTCAGTTGTTCGCCAGTAACGCCTACTTCACCAGGAATGTGATGGATGTAGAATGGTTTCATTTCCATAGGCCATCGTGGGAGGAAGTGGAATCCTGGATACTTTGCTGCAATGATATCACAATGCGAGGAATCAATATCATCTCCCCATGTAATGTCTTCGCCAGCATCTTGAATCATCTTGATCGCATCACAGTATTCAATACGTGGGAATGGAACTGTTGGTACGTCTACAGTGATTGGCTCATCGCCTTGACTTTCTCTGAAAGCGTTGATGGTGTCAATTTGCTCTTGATCGTTATCTGCTACAGTCTTCCAAATGTGATGGATCATGCGTTCTTGAACGCCCATGACGTCGTCATCATTCATCCAAGCTGCTTCGATATCGAACGAAATGAATTCATTCAAGTGTCGGTAAGTGTCGTGATTTTCCGCACGGAAAGCAGGTCCAATTTCAAACACACGTTCCATTCCTCCAAGGATGGTAAGTTGCTTGTACAACTGGGGGCTCTGAGAAAGGAAAGCAGGAGTATCGAAATACATCATCGGGAACAAGTTGGTTCCTCCTTCAGAAGCAGATGCGATGATTTTAGGAGTGTTGATCTCTTTGAAACCTTCAGTAATCAGGTGTTCTCGACCGTATTGCAGTACTTTGGAACGAAGTGTAAACATGGCATTCACATGGGCACGGCGCAAATCAAGGAAGCGGTTGTCGAGACGTGTGTCGAGGCCAATTGTCACAGAGTCTGTGATCCCAAGTGGAAGTGGAGCGTTTGCTCGTGTCAATACAACGACATCGGATGCTACAATTTCATAGGCAGGAGGCGGGGGTGTTTCTCCTTCCTTCAACTTTGGCGGTCGCTTTTGAGCAACTGTTCCTGTAAATTGTAGAGTTGATTCACGAGTCATACGCTGGACTATATCGAGTTTTTCTTCTCCGATAATGTCTCCTTTAAGGAACACTTGAGATGTACCAGTACCGTCTCTCATATCAACAAAACAGATGGCTCCTTTGCCTCTGTTCGTTTCCATAAATCCTGCGACTGTGACTTCTTGGCCAACGAGTTCTGCACCATTTTGTTGAATTTCAGAGAGTGTATGTGTCCGATATGCGGTGGGGTGCCAGTCAGCCATGTGAATTCCTACATGGTACCGTACAAATAAGAATCGCTGTAAATCCATGCTTATTTTAATAGGCAAACCTTTGATAATGAGTACAGAAGCGCACAACCATGCAACAAGACATCTTCACTTCCGAGTCTGTGACCAGTGGTCACCCAGATAAGTTGTGCGATGCCATATCCGACGCCATCGTTGACGCCTGTCTTGCGTTGGATTCAAATGCTCGTGTGGCAGTTGAAACTTGTGTAAAAGGTATGGACGATAAAAGCGTAATTATCCTGGCGGGGGAAGTCTCTTTGGACGCTCCTGCTCCAAATTACGAAACGATAGCTCGACAAGCAGCGGCGAACATCGGGTACAACTCTCATGACATCGGAATGGACGCAACCAATCCCGATTTGTGTGATGTTTTGGTCTATGTCACAACTCAATCAGCATACATTAACCAAGGTGTTGATCGACAAACACTTGATTCTCAAGGGGCGGGCGATCAAGGTCTTATGTTTGGTTTTGCCTGTACCGAAACTGAGCAATATGAAGAATTGAAAGGACGCTATTTCCCTCTCTCTGCTGCATTATCACAACGACTTTCTCGACGACTCACAACAGTACGTGAAGAAAACATTCTTCCATGGGCTCGACCTGATGGAAAATCACAAGTTTCAGTAGGATACAACGACCAAGGAGAGATTATTGGAGTTGATACGGTCATTGTTGCAATTCAACACGACAAGCATCTGAAAGACCAATTCGAAGGTTCAGTTGAACAAGAACTTGAACACGTCCGTGAACAAATCAAAAAGCACGTCGTTGAATACGCAATTCCTTCCGAACTTCTTACTTCTGAATACACACTCATTGTCAACGGAACTGGTCGTTTCGCAGACCCAGGCGGTCCATACGCTGATGCAGGATTGACTGGAAGAAAGATCATTGTCGATACCTACGGTGGAATGGGACGGCATGGTGGAGGAGCATTCAGTGGTAAAGACCCTTCAAAGGTTGATCGAAGCGCTGCATACGCAGCACGATGGGCTGCAAAACATGTTGTTGCAGCAGGTCTAGCATCACGATTTGAGATTCAACTTGCTTACGTTATCGGAGTTGCCAAACCTGTGAGCCTTATGGTCGATTCCTTCGGTACAGGTGTTGTTTCAGATTCGGAATTAGCACGCAGAGTTCAACAAACGTTTGACTTCAGACCTGCGGCCATCGCTAAAGATTTGGATTTACTACGTCCAATTTACAAAGCAACTGCTGCAGGCGGCCACTTTGGCCGCCATGCAACGGATGATGGCCATTTCCCTTGGGAACGGCTTGATGCTTCCCGATTAGAAAAACTCGGTAATTTCTGAGGATTTTTAACGCCCAGTAGCCGATTCGCTCAAGTGCTAAAGGCGCCTCGCTTGAAACGGTCCCATGTCGAAAACTCATTCACGTGCCGTAGTTTTGGTCCTTTTGATGTTAGCAGCGAGTGCCTCTCCTCTCGCCTTTACAGCAAAAGCAGATCCAACAATCGTGCTTTCTGTTGACGCACCGCACATGATTATGATTCCAGGTGAATCAGCTAATCTCTCTCTTGTAATCGAAAATAATGGGTCATCGATTGAGTCCTATTCGGTTGAATCCTCGACAACGGGTCTGTCAAATGTATGGTCTGCAACTCCAACCGCTGCAACCGTTTCCAATGTTGTTCCCACGTACAATGCAACCACGACCATTGTAGTCCAACTCTCTGAATCGGCAACACCTTCCGATAATGGAATGTTCACGCTATTCGTTAACGAATCTGATGGAGTTGCATCATCGAGTATTGACGTATATGTCTCAGTGGCAATTGTTTACCATCCTTCGATTGATACGAGCGGTGTTGGCAATAACGGCTTATTGGCTCTTCAGCCAGGCCAATCAGTCGATTTGCAATTGCCCGTCGAAAATCTTGGTTCCTTGACTGATTCGTTCCTTCTAAGCGTTCAAGATGAGCCTGATTTATCAGGATGGTGGACAAATTATACTTCCAATAATTCGGGTTCCAATACAACATCCTCAATCCCTTCATGGTCTACGTCAGTCAGTGATGTTTTGATGTTCGGAAATTCATATACATCTCAGAATGGTTTATCTTCAATGATTGAAGAAATGCTGAGAAGTGCTGGTAGTCCGAGCAATACATCCGACTTCACTACAGGTGGTCAAACCCTTGCTGGGCATTGGTCAGACGTGAACAGTTCGGGCAGTGCTCAGAACCTTTCTCTCGCATCAGGAGTTTGGGATACAATCGTTCTTCAAGACCAATCTCAAACCCCTGGATTTTACCGTTCAAATTCCAACTGGATTGCGAGTAAAAATGGAAGTGTCCTTTTGGCAGATCGTGTGGATACCGAAGGCGGTTCAACCATGCTGATGATGACTTGGGGCTACAGGAGTGGCGATGCATTGAATCCAACTCTGTTCTCAAATTACACTGTTATGCAAGACAGACTTGAAGAAGGGTACATCGATTACAGAGACAATATCTCTTCTCAAACCTCTGCTGATGTCTACATCGCACCAGTTGGATTAGCCTTCAAACACATTCATGATTCAATTATATCATCTGGTGGAAATCCACAGTCGCCGACCTCAACATTTTATGGCCTGTACTCAAATGACGGAAGCCATCCTTCGACATCGGGTTCATACCTTGCTGCATGTGTATTGTTTTCGGCTCTGACAGGTGATTCTCCAGTTGGGTTAACAGATAACACGACAATGGACGCAGCATTGCGACTCACCTTACAACAAACAGCTGCTGAAGTTGTGTTCAATGGCTCATCTGAGTACGATTATCCTTGGGAAACATCAGGTGCAATCCAACCAATGAACCAACATTCTGCATTCCCACCTGGTTGGGAAGTTCGATGGCTTGATGACCAAATTGAGGATTTGTCTGCTCAAAATCAAGAATCGGCCACATTGCGAATCACAATACCATCTGATGCACTACCAGGCACGACTGGTGTCCGGCTTCATGCAGGTTCGTTAATGGGTAATCTTTCCACATCAACTCTGATTGTTATCGATGTACAAGCAACGTATGAATTGCAAGTAGATTTCTTGGAAAGCACAGACGATTTTATCCCTGGTGAACAAACAAACACCGAAGTCTCAATTACAAATCTTGGGACAACTGAATCAACATACGCACATACGTTATCTGTACTCAGTGGACCTTGCACAGTGTCATTGCTTGCAGCAGAAACAACGTTCGCAGTTGATGAAATCTCAACCATACCATTTGCAGTTGATGTGGGAAGCACAGCCAATGTTGGAGATGTATGTTCGATTAGAATGATCAATACACTCTCAGAAGATTCCTCAATCTCGTTCGTTCGTGATTTCTCCTTTGAAGTGGATCGTAAGGTCAACTTCACCGTTCAAGGCCCATCTGGAGACATTCTCCTCACTCCTGAAATCGAAGATACTCTTGAAGTTCGAGTCTTTAATACTGGAAGCGAAACCGAAACCTTCTCATTGCAAATCGTTAGTAATGCTACATCTCATGTCACTCTAACTTTGGACACCGCTTCGTCAGTTACTGTTGCTTCAGGCCAATCCGCCACATGGACTCTGAGTGCCATAGCCGCTGCAGGATCTCTCGGACTCAATGAGCGAGTCGTCTCAGTCACTCATGATTCACTTCAATCAGTAAACACAACCTTGCCCTTCGACGTTCAACCTATTTTAGAAATAGGATTGTCAGGTACCCTTGATGGTAGAATTGTAGTTCAACCTGGGCAATCGTCATCCATCGATATTGTCATCGAAAATACCGGTACCTCCAATGTTTCATTGAGCACCTTCACCATCTCTGGCTTGCCAGGAGGCGTGAGTGCCGAATTGAGCGACGTATCCTCCATCACACTCGCTTCGGGAGAATTGTATGTTGCTCAATTGAACATTACCGCTTCTGCAGCCCTCGATGCACGTTCAGATTCCTTAGTGATACGACTTTTATCTGATGCACCTGATTCATTACTTCCACTTGAGTTACAAGTCATCGACCGAAGTCTCGCTCAACTTAACGCAAACACAAATCAAGCAATTGCAGGCCCTTCATCAATTACAAACGTCACGATTGAAGTAACGAACATCGGTACAATGCAAGATACATTCCTCCTTTCACTTGAATCCGGCGAATCATCAACATACTTCGAGCTCTCATTATCTCAAACATCAGTTGTTCTCGGTGTGGGCCAATCACAAACAGTAGTTCTCGGTGTCCGTGAATCTTCAACTGGTGCTCCTGAGGCGGGTCTTCCAATCAACATACGAGTAACGTCTACACTTGACTCAGAAGCAACTGATTTCGTCATAATCACGCTCTTTTCAATGGATGCTGGTGCGGATTTGACAATTCTCGTTAACGACGCCTCTTCGGTTGCAGGTGGTACGATTGAGGGGACAGTCTCAGTGACCAACACTGGCAACAGCGCAGATCAATTTTCAATAAGTTCAGTTGGATTATCATGCACTCTTACAGAATCTGTGACCCTTTCTCCGGGCTCATCTTCTTCACCACTTCCATGGACTTGTGATGTATCAGAGGATGCCTTAGCAGGAACGAATGCGTTTAGTTTCCGCGTTGTATCCTCTGCACGATCCAACTACGTGTACAATGAAGTGGCAACCTACACTGTCGAAGCCTCATGGGATTCTGCATCAGTCGTTTCAATTACAGTTGATGCGACATCACTTGACGTCCCTTACATGGGCGGTTCATCTACTTCAGTGACTGTGACAAATCTCGCAAATATCGACATTACAGGACGCTTGACATTGCTTGGCGTAGGTGATGGAGTGTTCGATATTCAATGGAACAATACTGCTGGAGAAAAAACAGACTTGTTCACACTCAGCCCTGGTGCTTCTGAAATCTTTGTTGTACGCATCAATGCAATTTCAACACAGGCAACATCTGCTGAGTTGAAGGTTCGAGCCCTGGTGCAAGTCGATGGAAGCAGCGTTGACGCAGAATCTCCAGTCATCGATGTGGATTTGGCTGGAAAGGCTCAACCTCCTGAGGGAATGACTCTCCTTGGAATTGAAATTGGTGGGGATACAACATTCAAGATTATGGCTGCAGGCTATGTATTGTTTGCCCTTGCATTGCTTTTCATTAAGTATAGGACGCCTTCTACAAGATCAACTTCTGTTGAAGAAGAAGAGGAAGAAGAAGAGGAAGAGGAGAAAGAATATGCTTTGGGTCCGAATGAATGTCGAATGGATACAAATCGGCGAATCAGTTGCCCGTCATGTGAAGCAAGGCTTGCAGTCCCTGGTGGAAACGATCCACCATTCAGATTCACCTGTCCGACCTGTGAGTCGAGTATTCGTGTGGTAGAATACGGTTCAGCACCTAAGTTCTGATTCAATTTCGCCGTTGAGCTAACAACAAAAATGCTGTGTGGCCGAAGGGACCATTTACAGGGCGCACGCCACCTCTGCTTGCTTTACCCCATTGTCGCTCAATAATCTCTCCAGCCCATTCGACATGGAGACCCGCCTCTTCACATGCAATCCATGCCTTCTCAAGTTGGCTCGTTACTGGGCAGTAACAAGAGATGCGTGCTCCTATCTTCAACAGCGGTGCAACTGCCTTTATCGCAGGCGGATGTTCGGGCAAGTCTAGAAGAATAGCATCCACTTGTTCTGAATGTTTTTGTATTTCTTCGACCACTTCTTCAATACGTCCATGAATGTGATTATGGTGTGGGAACTCAGTCATGCACTCTGAAAGTGTCTGTAAATTTTCTAATCCTACGCTAGCGTGTTCTTCTCGAGGCTCGACAGTGATCAGATGACCGCTTGGGCCGATGACTCTGGCCAAATGCATAGAAAGACCGCCTGAGCCTAATCCCGCTTCGAGAACGACATCATTTGCACCGATGCCATGGCGTGCGATAAGAACGCCAGCATCTTTCGAACCGATTGTTTGCGCTCTTCGCTTCATTCCTGAAAGAAGTTCAGGTAATCTGGTAGGAAGGCGAAGAAGAATTTTCGATCCAACATGCGTTTCTTCTCCGTCCTTTAATTGGGAGAATTCTTTGAGTGGATTGACGACTCCGATGCCCTTGATTTTGATGGTATTGTCGATCATGGTCACAATGTGAATCTTGCCATTTTCTTCCATTAGCGCAACCGATTCGGCGTCAGACATGACCATTCCCAGCGCTTGGAGAACATCAGTTTTTTCGATGGATGGCAAATCCAGAGCATACAGTATTTTCCATTTAGATGTATATTTTTCAATAATATGCAAAAGAGTGCACTGTGACAGGAGAGTAATAGGATTATATATGGTCTGTACCTCCGTAACAACATGAAACTCTCAATGCAAGCGATAGCTTTGACAATCGTGGTACTTTTTTTGGGTAGCGCTCTAACAGGTTTTGTCTCAAATCCTGCAGACACTCAACCAACAATTCTCGAAGATCAAAACACAGTAAAAGAAGCATCATCCGCGACGAGTCCTGGACACGTTGTCTTTGGTCAATACATCTCATCCGATAACTGTGGACACTGTTCCAAGACAGGTGGTGGATCTGATGCGCATCACGCAGTAAAGCTACTCCATCCAGATGAATATGTATATCTCACATACATGTCCGCTTCTTACGGTGATACCGACACAAGCCGTGCAGGAAATGTTGCTCCTTACAACTGGGCTTGGTCAACTGGTGGCGCTCCTGATGCTTACTTCGGTGACCGAACTGACAAGAATCAAGGAGGAGCTTCAGCAAATTACGACACATATGACACCTTGTTCTCCTCAGGCGGCGGAATGCACCCGGATGTCAATGATTACGGCATGACCGCTGCAATCAGTCAATCTGGAAGCACCTATGATATCGACATCACCTACAAATATACAGGCTCTGGAAGCGCAGCCAACAATATGAAACTCTATGCAGCCCTTGTTGATGAAGAATGTACAGGTTATTCTTACACAAGTGGAATTCCACATGGCTACAACTGTTGGATGGCTTGGCTAACATCAGGTGATACCTACAAAACAAAGAATTCTGGAACTGGTAGTTCATTCGCCAGTGTTGCACCAACCGCAACATCTCAAACAACATCTTGGTCAAGTGTTCCTTCATCTGTTGTTCCTGGTGGATTGAGCAAAGCTATTGTTATCGGGGTTTTGATGACTGGTAACCAAGTTTCTGCAGGAGGCACAAGCCCTCACGTTTACCACGCTATCGACTCAACCATGGGTCCAAAGATGGACTTGTCGATACCTAGTTTCACCGTTACTTCACCAACTTCTGAATCCTATGTCCGTGGTGATATCATCACTCTCGATGCAACAATTGCTAACTCCGGAGACCTTGATTACACCAGCGGTGGATTAGTCAAGTTCTATTACGTACTCAATGGACAAAAGAACTACATTGGTCAAAACACACCAATCAACACGGTTACAACAACCGGGTCCTCAAGCACAATGACTGCACAGCAATCCTTCGATACTTCATCCCTTCCTTCGAATTCTTGGAAGACTGTCTTCGGTGTTGAACTCGATACAACTGGCGAAAGTGTAACCTCGAACAATGCCCGAACCACTGACTTGGAGCACGATCGCCCACCAACCTCGAAATCACCACAGGTACTGGGAACGACTGACATAAGCCGTGGAAATTACTTTTCAGTTCTTGCAAAGGGTGATGCCGATGATAACGTCGATACCATCGATACAATGACATTCGATGTTGAAATCTCTCCTGCTGGACAAAACCTTTGGTCTGATTCCACTGTTACTGGTGGACAGAACATTCTCTACATGGGCTCTGCAAATGAAGGACGAGAATACTCTCTTCTACCGACAATGGATATGGCTGCTGGAATGTATGATCTTCGCTCAAGAGCGGTTGATGCACGAGGCCAAATCTCTTCATGGTCGACCACAACAAATGCATTTGATCTGATGAACGCAGCCCCAAGTATCACTCCAAACCAAGTGAGTCCAGTCGCCTGCGATATTACGACGAAAGTTGACATGACTGGGATTATCGTCGATCCTGAGACGCCTCTGGATTCGTTATCGATTACAAGCAGTGACTCCTCTTTTGTAGCATGGCATCCATCAACAACCGAAATTGAAGTTCTTTTCGCATGGACACCTACTCAGGGTTGCCCACTTGGGCAACAGGGTATCGAAATCAGTATGGATGATGGTGCAGATTACTCAACTCAAGGCCAACTTCCATACGGAACTCTTCTGTTTAATGTCCTCGAAAATGGTCAGCCACGTTGGCAAGCACTTCCAACACAAGTTGTTGACGAAGCTTCTATGGGCGTCTTCAGTCTACTCCCTTACCTCTCCGATACAGATGATGTAGGAAACTCAGTTTCTGCTTCTACTCTTCAACTTGAAATTGTAGGTCTCTCGAACAACAATGTTTTCGATGTCTCTCTTGACATAACAAACGTGGTCTTTGAAACCGTTGATGACGATGTCAATGGAGAAGTTCTCGTTACGATTCGTGCAAGTGATGGAGAACAATTCGCTGACCAGGATCTTCTCATCAAGGTGAACCCAGTCAACGATGCTCCTCGCCTTGACCTCACAGGTCTTGAAGAAATCACTCTGAAGATTGATACACAACGAACAATCAATCTCATGGCAATACTCACCGACGTCGATAATCCTGCAAATGAAGCATTCATCACTGTCACATCTGACGAACAAGGAGCGGCTAAGTACAATCCAATAGATGGAACAATGACGCTCAATTTCAAGAAATCCGGAGTTCACATTGTTACAATCAACACAATTGATCAATATGATACAAACACATACACAATGAGTGTCGATGTATTCGATTCATACCCACTCTTTGTGGCGAAGGAAAACGATGGTAGTGGGCACTTCTATGTTAACATGGAAGATACCTACATCGGTCAATATCCAACTGCGAATTTGTTTATGACGGATTCAGCTCCTGTGTTCACATCCATCACAACAACATGGAACATCTGTAATGATGAAACTGGAACTTGCGATGGTTTGTATGAAGAAGAACTCGATGTCACCCGCTCCCTTGTGGGATGGGAAACAGAGTTGAACATCCCTTCCATCTTTATGGAAGGTGAACTCGCACGTCCTAGTGGGTCCATTTACAAGGACTATTATCAAGTCACAGTTCAAGCAATTGATAGCAACGGAGACGATTACAAAACGCTTAGTGGCGTAAAGTGGTACGTCCTTGAAGAAATGCCTGCACCTGCTGATATGGACGCTGAAATGCTTCAGTCACATATCGACTCTCTACAGGCTGAAATCGTTGCCCTGAAGCTCCAACTTGAACAAGCCGAAGACGGACAAGACATGACCTCTGTAGAAGAGTTGCTCAACACAAAAGAGATCTCTTACTCCGATGCATGTGACGACCCACGTTCTTCATGTCCTGAAGAGGATGTAAAATCTGGTTCCAGCGAAGATGGAACAGGTAATTCAGGAAATCTGATGTTGATCCTTGCAATTGTCGGGGGGGTACTCTTCCTTGCAGTAAGTGTTGGCCTACTGATTCGTCGCAATGATGAAGAGAAGGTCTTCGATAATGGTCCAGTTTGGCAAGACGGAGCTCTTCCAATCCACGACACAGTTGCAAACTCCATGTATGGTGGTGCAGCACCTCTCTTCCAACAACAGATGCCTCAGCCATTTGCTCAACCGTTGCCTCTGCCTGTTGCACAGCCAATGCCAGTGCCACAAATACCAGTAGGTCCACCATTGCCTGTAACCGGTCTTCCTGCAGGATGGACTATGGAACAATGGCAATACTATGGTCAACAATACCTTGACACAATGCAATTTTGAGTCTCTTTTGCCTCTATGGTGGATGCTAAAGTCCTAAAGGGGAGGAAGGTGAGGAAACATCATGGCAGATGACGATATTCCTGTTGAGGACGTTGAGGACGACGACTCTGAAACGGTCACTATCTGGGCTCCAGAGCCTTCGAATGGGACCGATGAAGTCGTTACATTGAGCGTTGACAAGTGGATGGAATCAGTCAGTTTTGAGACGACAGAAGACGTCCCAATCCCTGACCGTCTGGTCGATCAGGTCATCGGACAAGAGGCTGGTTCAGTCGTTATTCGAAAGGCTGCCGAACAACGTCGTCACATGCTCATGATTGGTGACCCAGGTACAGGGAAGTCCATGCTCGCTCGGTCGATGACTGACTTACTCCCAAGAGACGCTTTGGAAGATGTTCTTGTCTATCCAAATGAAGACGATGAGAATGAACCTCGGGTACGCTCAGTGCCTGCTGGTCGAGGCGAACGCATTGTTCGTGTCCAGAAGGAAGCAATCCGTGAACAAAAAGAGAAAGCACAACGTATGCTTCTCATTGGGTTCGGTGCTGTTGCGTTCCTGCTCGTTATCGTGGCTATTCCTACAGGAGATATTCTTACGCTTCTCTTTGGTATGTTCTTGCTTATGTTTGGGTACATGTTCATTCGCAGCAGACTCGGTTCTGGAGATGAAGGTAGAATTCCGAAGGTACTTGTCAAGCATGACACTGAAGAACTTCCTCCATTCGTTGATGCAACTGCAACCCTTTCAGGTTCACTCCTTGGCGATGTTCGCCACGATCCGTTCCAATCAGGTGGAATGGAAACGCCTGCTCACGACCGTGTCGAACCTGGGGCAATCCATCGAGCGAACAAAGGAGTTCTCTACATTGATGAGATTAACCTTCTTCGCTTGGAAGAACAACAAGCACTTCTTACTGCTATGCAAGAGCGTGCTTTCCCAATCTCTGGGCGCAGTGAACGCTCATCTGGTGCGCTGACCAAGACAGAGCCAGTTCCTTGTGACTTTATTCTTATTGCAGCAGGGAATCTCGATGCTATTCAAGGTATGCACCCAGCGCTTCGTAGCCGTATCCGTGGATATGGGTATGAAGTCTATGTGAATTCCGAGATGCCTGATACAAACCGTAACAGAAAGCGATTGATTCGCTTCATTGCCCAAGAAGTAATTCGAGATATTGGCAGTTCAAGAGAGATTCCTCACTTCGACAAGACAGGTGTTGGCCTTATTCTTCGCGAAGCACAACGTCGTGCTGGTCGACGAGGAAAACTCTCTCTGCGTTTGCGTGAACTCGGTGGATTGGTTCGAATCGCTGGTGATTTGGCCGCAGAAGACGGAGCTCCTTACGTAACAGATCAACACGTTCTCGCAGCACGTTCTATCGCTAAACCACTCGAGCAACAAGTTGCTGATCGTATGATTGAGCGTAGACAAGACTATGCTCTGATCGTCAATTCTGGAAATAGAATTGGACGTGTTAACGGATTAGCAGTTCTTGGTGCCAACTCAGGTCTTTCGGATTTCTCTGGAATTATGCTTCCAGTTGAGGCTTTAGTTACACCATCTCAAGGTGGTGGTGGAAAGATTCACGCCACTGGTGGTTTGAGTGACCTTGCTAAAGAAAGTGTAACCAACGTAAGTGCGGTTATCAAGAAACTTACTGGAAAAGACATTTCGGATTATGATATCCACATTCAGTTCGTTGATACCCATGGCGTAGATGGAGACTCAGCTTCAATCACTATTGCTACTGCGATTATATCGGCTCTTGAATCAATACCAATTCGTCAAGATTTGGCCATGACTGGTTCACTGTCGGTTCGTGGCGAGGTATTGCCTATTGGTGGGGTTACTGCAAAGATCGAGGCTGCTGCTCGCTCCGGCGTAAAGACCGTAATCATCCCTCGAGCCAACATGCAAGACGTTCTTTTGGATGAGCAATTTGAAGGGAATGTGGAAGTTATTGCAGTTGATACACTCGATGAAGTCATGCAACATGCCTTGATTACACACGATAAGAAAGAGAGTCTTGTAGACAGATTAGGATCAGTTATTGATCGTTTGACGCCTGGTCTATCAGGTCCAACAAGCACGATTTGAAATCGTGGTTTTATCATCGAATTGATAGGTAGGGTTTCCTCGCCTTGAACATGGATGAAAGCGATACTCGCCGCGTAGATGCGAGTAAAGGCGCCTTGCTCGTTCTCTTTCTTGTAACCATGATCGATATGATTGGTTTTGGAATTGTCATCCCATTCCTAACTTATCTTGTTGAAGATTTGGCAGGTGAACAAGATGCTGCTTCAATTGGCATCTGGGTTGGCCTCTTGATGACGTCTTACTCTGCTGCCCAATTCTTGTTCTCACCGATATGGGGTGCACTTTCCGACCGTATTGGGCGCAGACCAGTCCTCATGATTGGACTTGTTGGTAATACGGTATTTTTTACAATGTTTGGACTTGCTAACACTTTGTTGATGGCTCTTATTGCTCGTTTCCTTGCTGGTGTATTCAATGGAAATATTGCAGTTGCTCGAGCATACATCGGTGATGTAAGTACTCCTCAACAACTTGCCACTCGGATGGGTATCATCGGGGCTGCATTTGGGCTCGGATTCACTATTGGTCCATTCCTTGGAGGAGAACTCTCTGCTCCTGCAGAACGTTGGGACATGTTCAAGGATACGATTTTTGAAACATATCCATATCTTCTACCCTGTGTGCTAGCTAGCGTTTTATCAATAATTTCTCTTCTCTTTGCATTCAAATCTCTTCCAGAATCCCTTCCAGAGAATCGACGTGTTGTCGACAAATCACGTTCATGGGGAGCAACGATGAAGCGGTCTTTCAGTAGTGTAAAGGAAATGATTGGAACCAAGCAAATTGGTTCAGTAATGTGGGTAACGTTCCTCTTCATGTTTGGGTTTACCATCATGCATGCAGTTTTCATTCTCTACACACAAATGGATCCTGCCTCAGGTGGATTAGGATTCAACGAAGCCGATAATGGTAGAATCTTTGCACTCATTGGGATACTTGGAATATTCACACAAGGTGGCTTGATTGGTCCATTGTCCCGGAAATATGGAAGTGTCTTTATTCTTCGATTAGGGACGGTTTTGACTGGAATTGGCCTGGTTATGGTCCCATATTCCCAGGCTGAATACATGTGGGTTTGGCTCTTCCCAATTACAGGATGCATTGCGATAGGGAACGGTCTATTCCAACCATCATCAAGCACATTGCTTACTGCAATTTCTCGTCAAGAAGGGTATGAGTTAGGCACGGTAATGGGGGCTCAAGAATCCTTGTCCTCTTTCGCACGTATCCTTGGACCTCTTACTGGAGGATTTGTTTGGACAAAGACAGTCGGAAGAAGCGATTTCTTCGATTATCATACAGCATTCCATGTATGTGGGATCTTGATGCTCTGTGCTTTCTTCTTATCACTACGAGTTTCATTTCAACCTTCATGGACTCAATCAGAGGAATAACTACCTCCACGTTAAATTCAAACGTGGGAAGGTTGAGAGCCATGCATGGACGATGCCCTCTCTGTCTTTGACAACAATACCTTCCATCGTCGACTTGGTGGCCTGACATTTGCAGTCATTTTACTGACCGTACTCACGATTTGGATGATTGAACTCGAAGGTGTTCTACAACCATTTTTTATCGCTCTAGGAATTTACTTTGTTCTAAAGCCAGGTTCGGATTACCTCTCAAAAAACGGATTTCCACTCGGTTTATCCTATCTGACAATGGTTCTTTTGATGGTTCTAGTCATCGTATCAGCGGGTTATGTCGCTTACGATCAGGCGAGTGATTTGGCGAATGATGATGATAAGATTGAGGACTATAACGGCAAACTCAACAAACGTTGGCAGAAAATAAAGCAAGCTCCACTTGTCGGAGCTTCGATTACAGAATCCCTAAATTCAACCAACGGAACCCTGTCTGAAGATTTGGCAGAAATGGGCTTTTTGTCGAAAGATTCCCAAGTATCTGATTTGATAGGTGATATGGTTGAAAGTGTTGGTGGTTTATTTGCAACGAGCCTTACCGTATCGTTCTTCTTGATCTTCATTATTTTTGAAGCTAATTTACTTCCCGGAAGAATCGAAAGAGCATGGCCAGGTGGTGTCTCAGGTAAAGTCCAAGACGTTCAAATTCAAATTCAAGAGAGCATTAATACCTACGTTGTAGTGAAAACAGGCGTCGGTATCGGTACTGCTGTTGTCACTGCTGTCATTCTATGGAGTTTTAATATCGATTTGTGGTTTACATGGGCTTTACTTACCTTCATTTTCAACTATGTTCCTTACATTGGATCATTGATTGCAACAATTCCTCCAATCATCCTCGGTATTATCGTTGCCCCGTCAGCGTTTTCACTCATTTTAATGACAGTATTGTTATTGGTAAATCAACAAGTTTGGGGCAACATTATCGAAACAAAATGGGCAGGACGTGCTTTAGATCTCTCTCCAGTATTGCTCCTTCTTGTAACGGCCTTCTCATTCTGGGTATGGGGCATAATTGGCATGATTCTTGCCATCCCATTCACAGTTATCATCAAGATTGTGCTTGAAAACATCGAGCCAACAAGGCCAATTGCGATTCTATTGTCTGAGCGGGCTCCATCCATCGATGAAGCTTGGAGAGAAGCAATGAAAGACGGTCGAATCTCAAATCATGAAAGCCGTTCCTTAGAAGAATTGCAACGTGTTTTGGGTCTTAGTGACAATGAAATGACAAAGGTTGGAGCAAAACATGCCATCGAACGTAGCCTTCGAAGAAACAGAATTACGCCTGAACAATTCACCTATGTCGAATCTGCTGCTGACTTGCTCCCAGATGATAGTTTGGGGCTTCAATTGAACAGTTTCAACATTGACTCAGGTCGATTGACCAAGAATCATAGGATGGTTCTTGAGCAAATTCTAATTGCTCTTGACGAAGAAGAGTAATCAGAGAATCTCTGTAAGAATCTTCTCAAGTTCTGTGTTGATCATGAGAATGAGGGTTCCAAATTCTGGTGGGATGTTCGGATCCTCGTACAGTTCTTCAAGTTTTGATTGAGACATAGCGATGCGAACATCGAGTTTCTTCCCTTTGTTCAATAACCAGTTTTCACAAGTCTCTTTCGCTTGTTTACGAATGTTTCTTGGAACTTTAGGGTCATCAATTTGGTTGATGACAGTTGCTACTTGCTGTAGTCGTGTTTCTACGTCCATAATGCCATCTCCACGGAAAACCGCTCTACTCTAGTCTTGTTGTGGGCCGTCTTTAAGTTCATGGGCGACATGGACAATACAATGGATGTTGATTCTGACCTCGTTCTCGGTTGGACAAGACTCGGTGTTCTCATCATATGCATGGGTTGGGCTGCCTGGTTTGACCATAAAGATCGCAGAGTTTCCAACGACCACTGGATTGTTTGGACAAAACCAATTATCTTCATTTGGTCTCTTGATTTATTGATTCAAGGGGCTCATTGGAGCATTTGGCTAACGGCCTCTGCTCTCATTGCTTACGCCAGTGGTTCGGTCATAGGCCGGCCTACATTGAAAGATGCAAAAGCAGGTAATCGAATGGATCAAATGGTTCTTGGATGGTATGTGATTTCAATCGTTGGTCTAATCGCCGGAGCCGTACACTTCTCATCCAGCAGCCCTCTGGATGTCCTTTTGGGCAATGAAACTGGTGATGCTGCACTGTGGTGGGCGTATGTAGGCGGTCTCTTCGTTCTCTTTGTAATTGATTTGTCATGGAGAATGCGTTTTATCCATGGTGGTGCAGATGCAAAGGCCTTGATGTGGGTGACTCTACTTTTCCCCTCATGGGGGGAACTTCCAATTCATTCAGAAGTGTATATGGACAAAGTGATCCTACATTTGCCACCATCGTTGAGTTTACTTATTTGGGGCGGATTGTTTTTCCTGCTTATCCCCATTATTCTACTCGTTCGAAACATCGCATCAGGAAACGTCCGTTCACTTTCCGATCTAAGTATGGCTTGGATCGCGCTAACAGTACCAATTTCAACAGTTCAGGACAGGCATGCATGGATTCTTACCGATACAATGGAATTGCCGAATGGAGATTTGAAAGTCTATCACAGAAGAAGAGCTCCACGCCAATCTCCATCTGATGAAGAAGTTCAGATTCATATCGAGAAATTGATGAATGAAGGTGTGGAAAACGTTTGGGTCAGTTTGAAACTACCCTTGCTACTTTTCTTATGGCCAGCAATACTGCCCTTGTGGTTATTTGGTGATCCAATGGCACTGGTCATCCCAGTGCTCCTACCTTGAGATCAAACGCCCTTGCGCTCAATATTCTTCGGACGTAGTCCCTTGTAACCGCACTTGCGGCAACGTGCTGCACGTACAGCATTACGTGCGTTACACTTCATACAAATACGACGGTGAAGCAATCGAGCCTCAGCCTCTGGGAATCTAGCCATGTCGTTGCGACCCACTTCCTCTATTTAATCGCAACCACCCAATCTGACAAGTATTGATGCCATCTTTGAAACCCTACTGTCTCATCCGAGTGTTATGCGCATTGTGAGGTTGCCAGGTATCCATCACGATGCAAATGCAACCCTACTAATCGGTGAACGGTCAGGAATATTAGTTGATTCAGGTACGGCTTGGTATCAATTATTGCAGGAAGAGAGAATAAGAGGTCAACTTGGTGATTCGATTACACTTGAAAAAATCATTCTTACATCAAGGAGATATCCGTTTAGTGGTGGTTCAAAGGCTCTTTCTGAATCCTTTGAGATACCCGTATTTATTCATGAAACGGCCCAATCATCGCTCGAAAGTGGAGATTTTTTCACAACATGGGCAAACCGATATGACTCCGATATGCCCATTATTGCAACAAAACCGATTGATTTCTCTGGAACCATCTCGTTGGACGATTCTATCATCGAACTGCTTGAAACTCCGGGGCCAAGTTCTGATAATGTCTCGGTTCACATTCCCTCCGCAAAGACGGTCATTGCTGGGGCATTGTTACCCAGAGCAGATCGTCCTCTTCGTTGGGACGTGCCTACTGGAAACCTCATACAGGGTATTGAAAGTTTGAGGCTAGTTCAAGGCCTTGGGGCTGAAAAACTCGTGCCAATGCATGGGCCCATTTTGCAAGGTAGGGAACATATTTTTTCAACTCTCGAACGCCATTGTGCAGCACTGGAAGGTATTGCCGAAAATGATGGTGTTATGCCAAGAGCTTGGCCAAGATCAGCACCCACTTCGTTATGGTGCGATCCAGTACCAACGTGGCCAAGAGCCGAAAAAGAACAGACGGACTAATCAGATGCCTGCGATTAATCGAACCTGAGATTCCGCATGGTCTCTTTGATCATCGAGTTTTTGCCGCTCTCGTAGTCTGCGTAACATTGTGTTCTCCCCAAATGATGCTGATGCATCATGGGAGGTTTGGAGAAGGCCATCCCGTTCAAACGTACACTGCTCCCATCCAGATTGTATACGAATCAAATTTCGTTCACTTCGTATCGAAGAGATTGACCTATTAGTCTCAAACAAGAGTTGAGCCTTAGAGTCTCCGTCAAATTGCCAGATATGTCCTTCTGAGTCTGCAATTAGAAGTGCAAGATTCTCATCTGAATCTGAACACATTGCTCGTAATGCCGACGTTCCGATCGGTACAGTTTTCTCAAGTGTCAAATTTGGAACCGTAAGGATGTGAAGTTGCCCATTTCCATCTCCTATGAACATTCTCTCAACATTTCCATTATCATTTTGCATTCCTAAGATTACTGTCGCAATGCAATGCAGCCTCAGGGTTTTCCTATTCTGTTTAGTTTCCCAAACAATCATTCCATCATCCATGGCGATGCAAGTTCCCTGGCTGGTGACCAGACTTCGAACGGGTGTTCTTTGGTTACGCATACCTTGCTACTGAGTGCAGACGGTATTGTTGCTTTATGCTAGGTGTAAGTGAAAAGTGAAAGTGAACATCAGTACATGTCATCATTCTTGGTTTCCTTTTTCCAAGATCTGTAACACGACTTGCAAACTCGTACACGTCCCTTTGCAGAGGAGAAGTTTCCGTTGCCCCACATTTCAGTAGCGTCATCGAATGAAAGGGAGCGTCCGCCCAAATTTTTGTCTGCCCACTTTTCGCAAGACTTCACAGCGCACGGTGTTTCACCTGTGTTTTTCTTTGCTCTTGCTTTGTCATCTTTGCCAGAATCAGCCTTTGTCTTGCGTGCACGTGCTTTGAAGCCCATACTTGGTCCTATGAGAGCCCATTCATCAACTTTAGGTTCTCATTGTTGAGAGCCTTTGCTAAGTTGAGACAGTAATCCTTCGATGAGGCGTAGCAGCCCACGCAGAGTTACTTCAGACACGTTGGCAATTGAGCAGATGTCTGATTGTGTTCTTGGAGAACCGGATTCATTGGCGGCTTTGTAAATCAACGCAGCAGCTACGCCCATTGGCTTCTTTCCTTGCCAAACGTCTTCGTGTGGTTTGATCAATGACCAGAGGTGTTGAACTTGAGTTCGCATTTGTGGTGGAAGTCCTAACTCGGACATGAACGGCTCGAAGTATTGGTCGGGTGAACTGATGGAATGCATGTTGAGCATTCGTGATACTTGACGAATAAGTCGTGAGAGTTCTTTTTCCTCAATGCTGAATTGTTCAGCGATGTCAGGTATTTGGCGAGGCATGTTTTCTTCTCTTGCGACGAGATAAGTGCATGCAGCAGACACTCCTGCAATCGAACGGCCTGTGACGTAGCCTTTGTCAGACAGGCGACGATACAAACGTGCTACCTCTTCTTGAAGTGCATTTGGAAGTTTTGAACGATCTCTGATGAATTGGTTAGCCTTGACGAGATTTCGTTCTCTGCTTTTTCGTGTCTTTGAACGCTCATCAATGATTCGTCTTCGACGCCATTCTCTACGGCTTTGGCTGGAGATTCCCAGACGACTTGCAGAGCCTGAATTCAGGTCCTTGATGTCGATGGTAGTGTTGAGCCCTCTGTCAGCTAGGGTGTATGTCATTGGAGCTCCAACTCGAGAGCGGTCTTCGCCCTTGTCTCTTTTGGTCCATTCAGCACCAGGGTCTGGAACATTCTCTTCTACGACGAGGCCGCAACTGTTGCAAGTGACCTCTCCACGGGAGATGTCGAGACTCCAGTCCACTGCTGCACATTCTTCACATGGGCTTGTGTGGCCTTCGAGAACTCTTCGTTCTGTGTTGTCGTTGTTTCGCTTGTTGTTTCTGTAACTTGCACTCATCTTCTCAACCTCAGGTTTACTAATTATGACATCACCTATTTAAATGCTTGTATTAGTTGAATCGTTAAAACAACCTCGTAGAGTCCTTTTTTGGTGGAAAGAACTCCAAGTGTTTGTACATGTCAAGAAGATTGAGCGACAGTATATGAACGTGTGTTCAATTGACCCTCCATATCCCAAATGAGTCGATGAAGGCAGAGGGTATAGTTCAAGGACGTTCGTTACTGACATGGATTTGATTGAGATGCCAGCAACTGTAATTCTAGGAGCGCAATGGGGCGATGAAGGAAAAGGAAAACTCGTCGATAGACTTGCGGAACAAGCATCTTGGGTTGCTCGTTTTCAAGGTGGTAACAATGCAGGACATACTGTTGTCATTGGCGACCGTGTTCTCAAGTTTCACCTTTTACCTTCAGGAATTACTCGGCAGGAATGTTCACTGATCCTTGGAGATGGAATGGTAATCGACCCCTGGGTCCTTCATTCAGAACTTGAAAATTGGATCGAAACAGGTGGGGACGATCCGAAAGGTAAGCGTCTGTTCGTTTCAGAACGAGCACACATCATCTTACCTTATCACAGAGCAATGGATAGCCTCGACAAAACAATTGGAACGACTGGGCGTGGAATTGGCCCAGCATACTCAGATAAAATCAATAGAATTGGTTTGAGATTTGGTGACCTCGCAGAAATTGTAAACGACCCATTGTGGGCAAAGTCTGCAACTGATCGAATGAATCGTTCTCTCGAAGCAGCAGGATCGGAAGTACGTATTGAATTGGAATCGCTACAAGACGAAGTTCAATGGATTTATGGAATCTATGAATCAAGTATTGCGAACACAGGCTTGATGCTTGATAACGCGTTGAAACTTAACGAGCACATCATTCTCGAAGGAGCCCAAGGTTGTCTTCTTGATATTGACCAAGGTACATTCCCATTCGTCACCTCCTCCGTTACATCCCGAGGAAATGCTACTCACGGAGCAGGTATTCATCCAGGTCATGTTACAGATGTTATTGGTATCACAAAAGCCTACATCACTCGTGTAGGGAACGGAGCAATGCCGACTGAACTCGAAGATGCTGCTGGTGAACATTTGGGTACAGTAGGCCATGAATTTGGTACCACAACTGGACGTAAACGCCGCTGTGGTTGGTTTGATGCTGTAGTTATGCGCCATGCTCATCGAATCAATGGATTCACATCTCTTGCCTTGACCAAACTTGACGTTCTTGGGGGACTCGATGAACTCAACATTTGTGTTGCTTACGAATTGGACGGCGCTGAAATCACTGAGATGCCAAGTAGCGCATCTGCACTAGCTCGCTGTAAACCGATTTACATGACAGTACCAGGATTTGAATCGAAGACACTTGAAGAATGGCTTGTTGTCGCTCGTCATGCAAATGAAAACGGCCTTGGGATTTCCTCACTTCCACAAGCTGCTCAAGACTATGTACGGCAACTCGAATCACTTCTTGGCATTCCTTGTTCAAGCGTTGGTGTTGGCCCAGATCGTGATGCAACCATCGACTGCAACTGAACATATGGAATGAAACACTCAAAAGGAAGCGTTCGCACGGACGGCTACAGGGGCGCTTAGCTCAGTTGGAAGAGCGTCTGGTTTGCAACCAGAAGGCCGGGGGTTCAAATCCCCCAGCGTCCACTCCCCCTTTTTCGCTTCGCAGTGTGCGGGTTTTGTTGTCAAAAATCACAACGCCACTGCATCTGAGCCCCTAATTTCTATGCAAATTCAGTAAAATTAAGTTTAAATCAATAGTATATCTCTTGTGCAGCTTCCAAAAAAGGCAAATTATGTTCTTCTTTTGAAATTGTATCAAGGAATGCGATGATGGAATCAATGACTTTTTTCATCTTGTCATGGTTTAATCCAATCAAGATTGACGTTGCACCTCGACGAGCACTAACAATAATCGGCCAGTCTTTTTTCTCAGCCAGTTGTTTTAGTTTATCCCAACCATCGATATCTGGTGGATTGGACGGAATCCATCGTTCAACAAACAAAAGAGTGCCGTTCTCAATCTCATTATGATATCCGAAACCAAAACCCCCCTTCGAATTGTTTGATCTTTGAAGTGGGGTTGCAAACTCATGCCCTGCTCGATTTCCGGCCATGGTGTTCTCTGGTTCAAAGTATTCTTGGTACTCTGCTGGCAGGTTATCGTAGATGTCATCCTCATGCAAACCCAAGTTTTCACCCCCATGCTCCATGCTCTAGAGTTGGTTCAGGAATCGGTTTGAATGTGAAATGTTGATCAATAATTGATTCTGATGGAAGCTGATGTGATGATGAGCGTGGATGGCGAGAAAAGAAAAAGTCAATCCAATCTTCTGTAACTCGAACAATTCTGAAGATGTACCATCCTGCTTGTGCCATTGACTCAAGAAATTCCTTCTCCGAGGGTTCATGCAAAACATGAATTTCCTTTCGTGACTCAGGGCCTCCTTCCAGAACATGTTCATGATAACTCTTCGGAACGGCGTTCCAAGAGGTGAATGAAAAGGAGGATTTGGCGGCACCATCTTCTGCGACTTCTATTTCCGGCATGTATGTAACTCGGCAAACGCTGCTGTTCATGTTGGGGCATCCGTCTGTTTGCCTTTAATGCTGTGATTGAAGGTATGTCGTTAAGGGTTCAGACTCACAAGAATTATCTTCAAACACTGCAACAGACTCAGTGATAACTGGATGATTATCACCAAGAAGTAAAGCAACTGTTTCATTCAATTTCATGTCAGCCTACAGCGCCAAAAAGCATATATCTTTGGTAAATTGATTAGATTACATGCCAAGAGGTATTTGTCCCCATGAGCGCAAACCCAAATTTAATCCGCCATTTATTAACGTCACAGGTTGTGACAGAGCCAGAGCGTTAAATCCGGTACACAATCCCGAAGGATCTTGTGACCATTGGATTCACGCTCCATTGGGGCCTGAGGGGAAAGACAATCCCAATATGACTGGTGAATTACTTCACGGTGAGGGAGTGGGTGGCGTTGTAAATTGCTATCCAGGTGTACCAGGAACTTGCCATCAAGTGTGTTACATCTTCGTCGATTGGGTTTCAAATCCATGGGAGTGTCTCGAAAATCAAATTATGAATTGCCCGAACACACAAGAAATTTACATTGTTGGGTCATGGGATTCTCTTCAGATACATCAAATGCGAGGGAATAAAATCAAATCTTGGTTGAAAGGCGTGGGAATGTTACGTCCAGCGCTTAATTATGTTGGGGCACGGGAATCTGTAGTCTATCCTGGTGGAAGAATAAAACACCTCTACCCTTAGTGATATGATCATAAGTAATACCAAGTATAACTTAGCGAATTTGCCGTTTGCTAGGGAGGGATAGTTTCTTTTTTGGCCAGATTCTGAATAATTTTGGATATTAGAGAGTGTACGTGTTTTTTGGAC
>Ga0209251_1000235_pt1 | contig 50524 bp, 26 predicted proteins | sample SaaInlV_100m_DNA_6_FD_184665 | JGI IMG/M metagenome (GOLD analysis project Ga0209251, IMG submission 184665) | Marine microbial communities from expanding oxygen minimum zones in the Saanich Inlet - Saanich Inlet SI073_LV_10m_DNA (SPAdes) (version 2) | ecosystem: Environmental > Aquatic > Marine...
GAATCCACTACTCATGCCTGAGATGGATTTTGTTAAGTCCTTACGGAACTTAGTCGGATCGAATGATTTATTCGCCATATTATTCTCCTATCTAAAAAGCGTAATGGGGGATTGCTCCCCCACTAAAGTTACTGTCCTTGACGTGCTCTAATCATTGCCAGAATATCGTCTGCGCCAGCGCCTACTGCTTTGGCCTGATCTACTGTCGGAGCTGCTACTGGTGCTGCTTCTGGTGCTGGAGTCGGTGCTACTGGAGCACTTTGGCTAACAGCCGTTGCCTGTGGTGATGCCGCTACTTGTGGGTCACCTGTACGTTGAGCCATGCCCGCTGGACGGAAATAGTTGCTCCAACGATCTGCATCATATGCTTCACCGTCTACTGACGCTTCAAACATTTCTTGCATGACCTTGAGTTCAACTTCGCCTGGTTTTTTAGGTAGGAAGTCACTTAGTGTAAACAAGCCATTTGTATTAACTGCATTCATTTCGACATCGCTTAGAGGACGTTCTCTACGTGCCCAGTTAGATGTTGAATAATCTGCATATCCGCCTTTGCTTGTTTTGTTAAGACGGAAATCTACACCAGCAGTATAATCTGTTGGCAGTTCTTCCATGTCTGGATCCATAAGCGCCTGCTTAATGATCTGGAAGATTTGTGGACCAATAATAAATCTACGGATTGGATTTTCCGGAGTTTGATCATCGGATAGTGGATTATCAGTTACAAATCCTTGAAAGATATATGAACGCTTTTTCCAATACTTACGACCCATATCTTCTAAACTTGAGTCTTTAAACCAGCCACGTACTTCATTAAGAATGTTACATGTCTCGCCATACATTTCCATACATGGAATTTGTACTTGTACTGGACGTGAATCAGTTTCACCTTTTACGCCAGCAAATGGAAGTTTAATAACTAAACGTTCTTGCCAGAAAAAAGTGTTATCTGCACTACCGTCTGGAAGGAAACGTAGAGTTGCACTACTACCTTCACTAATGTTCCAAAATGGGTAAATGCTGTTGTCACCGCCTGATTGACGATTGCCTGAAGCTCCTGCTTCTTGTTCTTTGAGCTTTGCTCGGATTTCTGCTAATGATGCCATAGTGCCTTTTCTCCTATAATGTTTTGCCTATGTTAGAACAACACTTGTTGCTCTTGTGCCTTAATTTGTATAGCACAGTTATTACTATACACTGATATTTATCAAATGTCAACCATTAAAAGAGATTTATTTTTTTATCGTTTACCCAATCTGTAAGATAAGTTATCATTTTATTATGCATATCTAAATTTAAATGATTTTGCAGATTTTGACCTTGTACATCATTAGCAGGAACAAATCTACTTAAAGGAGTTCTTTGTATAATAAGATTGTCTCTTTCATACATGGAAAAATCTATTAATCTATAATCATCAAATATAGGCCAAATCATTATTTTTTTATAATGCTTACTTTGAACTGCAATTGTAGATAACATTTCTATAAATGACCATCGAAGACTATCATTAACTTTGTAAACTTTTTCGAAAAATTTTTGTTCTTTTGAACCGTATTCTTGTTTAAACATTTTTGGCTGGGTTGCCCAAAGACCTTGATGCTTTAAAGGAATATGTTTATAATTAAATCTATTTACACTTGAAAGTAATATTAAAACAGATATTTTATTTTGTTCTTCAATAGGTGTTCTTGAATTAGTTTTTATAAATTCTGATACAGCCCACTTTAGACCTGTTCCTTGATGAGCAAAGTTTCTTACATCTGGTAAATTTCTTTGAAGTGTGTTTGGCCAAGAAAAGGGTTCTTTGTATACCCTGTTATCTGCAAAACTATCTCCGTATATATGCAGCATAAAATTAGGTTAGCTGTTACTTAATGCCAGCTAACCCTTTCATTCTATCTATGTGTTCTTGTGACTCATTTTCTCTGTAGCCCATTACTTCTGCTACTTTGTTATTGATCATTTCAATGAACTTTTTAGCAGGTGTAATATACTGTTCACCATAATCTTTTTCTACCATAGTTAATACTGCTGTTTCACCTTTTGGAAACTGTCCGTTATCTCTATCAAAGTAACTAAGAATGAACTCGCCTAATGGTGTCTTTTCGTCCTTTTCAAGTGTAATCTCGTCACCGTCTGGACCGTCTACTTTGTCGCCTTTTTTCTTGCCATCCATTTTGGCTTTCTTTACAGCGTGTGCGTATGCGTTGCCTTCGTCAGTATCATCATCAGTTAATACTGATACCATGTCGTCGCCGTTGCGTAGTCCGCCCTTTTTAATCTTTACATTGTCTTTACCAAACTTTAGTATTGCAAGTTTTGGATCCATTGAAGTTTGCTTCCAACGTTGTTCGCCTTCAGCAAACTGGCCCATCATTTCTTCAAACGCTGATTCAATTTGATCTTCATATTTGCTTTGATTTACAAGTCTATCAAAGTCAGCTTTACTGTAGTTGTCTTTTGGATCGATACCTCTTGTTGCTCCCGGTGTTGCAGGGCTTGCGCCAAGTTGATTGATACCTGGAACTCTTAGTTCTTGTCCTACTTGAATAGCTGCATTGTCGTCTAACCCATTGATTTCAATAATGTCTCCTACAGACATACCTGATTTTCTTGCTAAGTCTGTTACAGTATCACCTTTTTGTACAATGTATAAGTCATCTTCTTCATACCCACGCATATTACTTGGATCCATTTCCATATCGCCTCTTGGCGGATAAACGTCATCGTTTTCACCTAATATATCTTCTGCTGTAATATCTTTTGCTTTTGTTGCTTCACTTACTAAGTTATATATGTAAGGGAATACATCTTTTAATTCTTCATTAAACTGCTTAATAGTTAATTGGTCAATCCAATTCTCTGCAACGTCTTCTGGTACATCTTCCATCATTGGTTTTTCAAAAGATGCAAATGCTTCAGCATAGAACTTTTGCTTTTGTAACGACTCTACTGTTTTCTTAACTGATTTAATTCTATCTTGCACAACATCCATATACTCGCCAAGACTTTCTGCCATTACAGCCGAACGACCCATGTAAGATTTAAACTTACGTAGTTTATTAAGTTCTTCTGATAATCCTGTAATATGTGTTCCAAAATCATCAAACGGTTTACCACCTTCAGAAACGTGTCTTGCCATTGCTCTTGCGCCAGTTAAATGTTTGTACGGATATAGGAAGCGTTCGCCGTCATTACTTTCGATGTATATCTTTCCAATACTGCGTGTACGTGATTTTCCAAGTTCTGGATTTACGCTTTCAGTATGCTTAATCATAATTCTCGAGGCACCGAAATCTTGATAGCTAATTTTATTTGTTCCGTATAATTTTGATTCGTTCATGTTTTCATCTCCGGTTACCTGTTGTGCAAGGTATTTATAATCTTTCTTTTGCAGATTACTTTTTGTAATATCTCTAATTTCAAAATTTAATAATCGTTTTTTTGCAAAAATTCTTAACTCTTTTAGAAAACTATACCAGTTTGACTGAACTAATTCGTTTTCATTTTCAACAAAGTCTTTACTATAAATTAATACAAGACTACCTGTGTCATTACTGTCGTTTAAACTAACACTGACTTTTCCTAATTCGGCACCTGAATCTTCATACGTAAAATCAAAAAATCGTGCATTTGTTGGTTCTGTAATAATAGTGCCATCTGCATCGCCTATAGATACGGAAGAAAATCTTCCGTTAATTTTGTTGAATAAATCTTCTGATATTTTTCTAAAATCTAACATGTATATATTTATCAATAATTGCTGCTAACAAAGATAGGCATTGGCGCTTCGTAATCATCAATATCCTCTGCTTGAGTAAATGTACTGTATACTCTGGGGTCCCAATCTTTAAGTACAGTCATCATTCTTAAAGCTAATAAAGTTGCACTAATTAAATCATCAGATGCGCCAGACTTAGCTTGGTAACTACTGCCTGTAGCAATAAATCCTTTTAATTCAGAAATAAAAGGTTTTGAATGGATTATCATTTTATCATTTTCAATCATAGTTTTTAATCGACTACATGCAGTAACTTTTGTACTATGAGTAGTATTAAATCCTTTGCGGAACTTTCGTACATGCCCTTTACGTATAGGTTCACTTACAAATAATCCTGGTATATTTTCTTCTCCGTAATCGTTTATAACAATAAGTGCAGCTTCGCCTAAACCGTTATTTTCTACACTCCAGTATATGCCTTGAGGGTTATTAGTTTCCTGTTCTATATATTTGCATATATCTGCAAGTACTCTAATCTGACCAGGTATTGCTGTAGTATTATGTTGCCATTCGCCTACTTGTTCATAACTCGGTAATTCAAATACTTGTATTGCTGCATAATCGCCGCCGGTTCCCATACTGGGGTCAAGTGCAATACAATACGTATATTGGTTTGTAGGCTTTTTATACCACCGTGTTTGTCCCATGTTTAGTATTGGCGATCCGCCCTCCATAACAGCAAGTTTTAAACTATTGACAAGTGTTTCGTCAAATACTAAGAATTCACATCCGTATTCACGTCTAAACTTTTCTTCGCCGATACGTCCAATTTCTGCGGCTTTCCATTCTTCATCACGATCAGGATGTTCATGCCACTCTGCAATAAAACTATGAAAGCCGTTTGTACCAAGTTCTTGCTCATTACCATGATCGTCAAATTTGTTTTCTGCTTGTTTCCATATAGTAGCAAATGTGTCTTCGTCTGAGTTTGGCGTACTTGTTATAATAGCACGACCACCTGTTGCAAGTGTAGGTGATATTGATGTCCAAAACTCTTCTGCGATGTTGGGTTGCACAAATGCAAACTCGTCACAGTATAGTAATGATATGGACATACCACGTCCAGTATTTCCAGTAGTGGTTTGTGATACAATTCTACTGCCGTTTTCAAATTCAATTGAGCCTTTGTTGTATGATGTAACACCTGCTCTAATATGATCTTCACACGTTTCATATATGTAACGTATACGTGCCATAATCTCTTGAGCACCTGTGTACTTGTGTGCCGCAATAAGTATAGTTTGATCTGGCATAAACATTGCATACCATGCAAGGTATATTGCCGCACAAGTTGTTTTACCTGTTTGCCTTGGCATCATATTAATATTAAAGCGATAGTTGTGATAGCTGTGCATCAAACGTAACTGGTACTCATAAGGATCAAACAACAACTTACCTTGTACAGGATGTTGTATAAAAGCAAACTTCTTGGCAAAGTACATATACCCTGTGTCAGGATCTGTACATGCTAACAAGTCAGCAATTTGTGCTTCGCTAAATGATTCTTTTTGATTGGCCTTTTTAGTAAGGACACCGTCTAAACTTTTACTCATGTATATATTTACTCAAAAAAATAGCACCATAGGGTGCTATTTGGGTCCGTTCGCTCAGTTGGTAGAACGTTCTTATTTTGATAGTTTTTCTTGTAATGCCAATGTTAATTTAGATATTATACTTTCGATTGCTATTGGATTATCGCCACCAGCTGCTGGCTTGTGCATTTTCTTTTGACGGTTTATGCCACCTGATAAGTCTTTAGTCATCGTATGATGATCACTATATTCTACTTCTGGTTCATTTTCGTATTCTTCTTCTACGTCTGTTTCTTCTTCGCCCATACCGCACGGTGCTTCTTCTGGTTCGTCCATCATTCTCATTTTTGACACCATGTCATCATGTCCGTTTGTATGTGCCATCGGCATATCTATATGTTGTTCAACGCCTGCTGCAACGCCTGCATTTTTAAGCACATTAAGCAAATCTGCTATTTCAGATGCATTTGCTGCATTCATCGAAATATTCATTGATGCTTCATTTATATTTTTACTCATGATATAACCGCCTTATTATTTTCAGTATCACCGATATCTTTACTTTCGCCTGCAGGAGTATCAGCAACTGGATCGTGTTCGTTTTCTTTACGAGCTGTTTCTAATTCTTTTAACAACTCCATTACTCTATTAGAGCCTACAGATTCTTGTGCGCTTTCGCCGCCCATCTCTTCTTTAGTAAGTTTAATATCGTAAGGCTCATCTGCTTTTGGATCTTGATATTCTTCTCTTGGATCATTAGCATTACGCACAATAATATACGCCTGATCTACGCCGCAGCAGTTTCCTAAATATTCTTGTAATACATGCGAAGTTGTAGGATATTCAACTTCTGCTTCAAAGTATGTTACTTCCATATTTTGTAATTGAGGAAAGTCTAAAGGACGCTCTTGGATTGGTGTTTTCTTACCAGATGATAGATTAAGTACTCTATATTTGTTTAGTGCAGTTTCCATTTTTTGCACACATTCGCTTGGACAATCGCCAGCTATTCCAATTTTAAATTCATAAGTCTTTTTAGACTCTGTTAAAAATTCTGTAAACGTTTTCATTTGTTTATCCTATTCGTTATTATTATTTATCCATATTTTTAAGTTTTTCTAAAAGACTGTTCCGATCAGTTACAACATGTCCTTCGCCTGTAAATATAGATCCATCATCGGTAATTTTTTCTTTATCCATTTTTTCTTTTTTGAGCTGTAGTTCGATCATCTTTAATTTCTTATCCATTTTTGCAACTTTTGCATCCAATGATGTTTTTAACATTCCGCCTGCAACTTCAAAGACTCGACCGCTATAACGTGATTCAACGTTCATTCCTAAGTCCATTAAATCATCATATGCTGTCATTGCCTTTTCGGCAATTTCGTTTAGCTCGTCATCAGCTTTTTGTCCCAGTCCTTTTACAGCAGGTAACGCACCTGCTATTTTATCAAACTCTGCAATGTCACGCATAGTTTCTCTTTGAACTGCAATTTCTTTTTCTTTTTTATCGCCATCAATAATTTCTTTTGAATCGGGTAAATTTAATAATTCTTCTAATTTTTTAGTCATAGTGCTTCCATTATATGCTACTATTATTTATCTACGCTTTCCAGTATGGAACATATCTCCTTCGGTAATAATCCTAAAAAAGATACCTTTTTGCTTACAATATGCTCTTGCTGCACTCCACTTTGCTTGATTAATTGCAAAATGTAATTGATTATGACGGCTACGCCCAACTTTTTCTGCCATAGCTTGATTAGCAGGTTTAACTTCAATTAATTCAACCTTTTGTTTTCCGTTTGCATCTAAGTATACAATAAAAAAATCTGGCACATATATAGTCTGTTTTCCTGACAATGGATTTCTATAAGGAATCTTAATGGCTTCACTCGCCCACTGTTGTATACTCTGGTGCTCGTCACAAAATTTCATAAAAGTAAATTCCCAACTACTTCGATATGTAGGAGAACGCCCACCTACATATTTTGATGGGTTTTTTACTGTATATTTTCCTTGAGCAAATCTTGCCATTATAAAATTATGTTTCTTTTTTCTGACAACTCAATTTGTGTGGCAGTCTTATAACCTAATGTACTTGTTGAAGGTCTGTCATAGTTTAAAACTTCTGTAACTAATGCACTTAGCTGTACTCTATCTAATGTTTTTAATGTATCTAATAATTTAAAAACATTTACACTATCAAGTTTAGCTTGAACTAATAAAGAACCTGCTACTGCAATTGCTGCACTTTGTTCAAAGTTTCTCTTTTCAAAAAACCCTACTACTGCATCGACTTGATTTACAGGAAATGATAATGGTTCTTTATAATAATTATTAAAGAAACTTTTTACTTTTGTAGCACTATCTACAGGCTTGGTTGATTCAGGTAATGAACTCATTATACGTTTCTCACTCCATTTAGTTCACTTGATCTGTGTACTAAATCACTTGCTATATTTGTTAATTGTGCATTGCCGGCATCTACACCTGACACTGCTTCAGATATTAATCCGTCTCTTTGTGATGCTGATAAATTATTATAATCTGTTAAACTTCCACCTGTACCAATTAATCCTAACGAAAATGCTTTTCGAGCAGTAGAATTAGCCAATGATGGATTATCTGTTAATGCTGCACTTATTTCTGACGAACTTAAACTATTTCGTTGTTTATCAGTTAAAATTGAACTTGCTACTGTAGTTGCTGCTCCGGCGGCTGCTACTGGAAATAACGTTTGAGCTACGCCGCTTGTTGGGGTATTTGAAACATTTGATAATCCGCTGGTTAAAATATTAACACCTTCTTCTAATATGCCTGATCTTGTTAAAGTTTTAGCATTTTTAAATGTGTTTGTTGCACTTAACACAGTGCCTAATGTATTACCTAAACTAAAATTACCCTGTGCATCTGTAAATGCCATTCCGCTACCTACTCTACCAAATACATCACCTATACCAGCAATTACTCCACCTTGTCCAAACAAACTTGATGTGCCGCCACCAGCTAATGATATCGGACTTGGTTTAGTATCGTAATGTTCTTGACCGAATCCTCTGGGCGAACCTTGGGAAACTGGTCCTCTACTATATAATACACTTTCGTACACAAGCGTACACGAATTTTCTGCTACACCCGAAGCATCTGTTTGATCCATAGTATCATGTGCCCAGTTAGTAATTTTAGGATTTACTAACATAAACCCTGTATATTGTTGTCTACTTAATTGAAAAATTTGTATGTTTTTAAAGAATGGAACACTGCTATCGTTATCTAATCCATATCTAAATCTATTACGTAGTGGGCTTTGATATGTATTATCAGTTGGTGTTGACGCATATGCAGGAACAGTACCATTAATATTTCCTGTTCCGTCAAATGTCGTATAATTTCCGTCTTTGAAATAATATCTATAATACGCTTCCCAAAGAAGTGTTGTAACACCTAAATTATCATCATGGAATGTTACATTAATAGGATCATAATCTAAACGGGTTTGTATATTTTTCTTTCTATTGTATTTGTGCTTGCCTTCCATTTGTATAGAATATCTTGGTAAGTCAATATTCTTTACAAGCATTCCTACTTCGTTTTTATGTCGTTCAGATAGCTGTGGAATTTTTACAGCATCTGGCTCCATTTCAAATACCACGTGATATAAAAATTTATGCTTTGGTGCAAGTCTAAAATAGTCGTCTATATATAGTCTCGAAGCATGTTGAAAGTCAGCCATGTCTCCTTTAGGAGATAATGCACCACTTACAACGTTATCTAATAATCCAAAAAGTTTATTTGCCATACTAATATTTATCAGAATACTTTATGTGCGTATATAAAAAATAGGGCCATTAAGGCCCTATTTTACTTTATATTATTTAAAAATTAGTCTGTAGCTAATACTGAACCAAATGCTCTACCTACTGCATTACCAATGCCGCCTGCATCGTCAGTTTGTATTGCATTATCGTATCTAATACTTAATGATACTGTTACTGGATCGTTAGTAGCATACGCAAGTGTATTATAGTTTGCACTCTCAACAAAACAACCATACAACTCAAACGTATCTAAAACATTAGCTGCTGTGTCACCGTCACCGTTGCCACCATCAAGAATTTCAATTTTTGTTACAAACTTATAATCGCCGCCTGAAGCAGCACTTGCTTGCTCTAAGAAATCAAATTGTTTCTGTAATTGTTCGCCTACACGTTTTTGCACTTCGTTATTTACATCTTCACGTAATGTTAATGAGATCGGTTCCCATGTGTGCTTACCTGCTAAGTAAGCACGAGAGTTATAAACATCAAGTGTGATTGGTTCAAAACTTACGTTGGGTCTTGTTACATCAACAACTTGCTTTGTTAATTCAGTTGAAGGTGTTGATATTCCGAACCCTTGAAGTAAGACTCTAAATCTATATTGTAGTTTAGGCATCAACAAGCCTTGGGCTGTTGCTGACTGATCACTGGCTAATGGCACAGTAATTTTTGAGAGTGAGGTTATTGCCATTTTATATTGCTCCTATTATAATGTATTTAGTCAAATCAAAGACCTGCTATTTCCCCTGTATTCTTTAGTCTTAGTGGAATGTAAATAAACTCAACTGCTTTAACAGGTTCAATTGCAATATCTATATACAATTCATTTCTGTCAATTCTGTTTGGAGTGTTATTAGATTCATCACATACAACTAAGAAGTCATACAGTGCTCTTTGTCCAACTAACTCTAACAACAAACTTTCAACTTGTTGTTTGATCTCATCACGTGTGATTTTATCGTTTGGTTCAAAGATGTATGGTTTTGCAAGTAAATTAAGTTGTCTACGTAAGTAAACTACAAGTCTTGCAACGTTAATTCTATCTAACGAACTTGCGCCTCTTGCACGAGTTTTTTGTCCAAAGTTAACAAGTCCTGCACCTGTAATAAATGTAATTGGGTTAACATTTTGTGCATACAAAGTATCTCTTTGTCCTTCGTTAAGTGCAACACTTACAAATTCACCTTCTGCATCAATATATCCTGTTGCTGATGCGTTAGTAATACCGCCACGTCTTGTACCTGCTGGTGCAAACCATGGAAACGATACGTTATCGCTAAGTGCAATAGTGCGTAGCATCATGTGACTCGGAGGAACAACTACGTTGTTACCAAAGTTATCACTTGTAAATCCGCTTGGGTAGAACATACCTAAATATTCGTCTCTACTTACGAGACCGTCATCGTTATCTTCAACTGCTAAATTAACATTTGTTGCCCATTCGTTTAATGAAGTTGCGTCTGGTGTAAGTCTCATTGGTGAGTCGCCTACGATAAATGCTGTTAATCCTCTATCATAGTTTAATGAAATCATCTCGCCAATTAGTTCTGGATATCCAGGCGTTGCCATTACGTTAAACACTCTTGACTCGTCGTCTCTAAGTTCGTCGTTGCTGTTAATTGCTGCTTGTAATTGTTGTACAACAACTTTGCGCTGTGCGTGACGTCCAAAGCTACCCGAACCATCTTCTTGGTTACTTGACTCAAGAACCCAACGATTTGGATTATATGCTGCCATACTTACATCGCCTGCTCTTGTATTGTCAGCTGTTACGTCAACATAGTTACGAACAAATTTCTTAACATTAAATCCGCTTCTACGTGTATTAAACAACATCATACCACGTGGGTAAAGTGCTGGATCAGGTGCATCAAAGTCTAAGAAGTCATTTGTTAACAATTCTGTAATAGTACCAGTTGCTGCTGTATTTACAGTTCCGCCTGATGTACCTGCTCTTGCGTCAGCAAACAAAATACCTGCTCCGGTTGTTTGATCTCCATTATCTACCAATTCCCATTTTGCTAATGCATTCCATCTGTAAATTGCTGGATAGTTATCTAAGTCACTTGTGTCAATCCATAGATCGTTTTGTACTGCACCAGTCGGTGCTGTAGCACTTACTGTTGGGCCTTTAGCATTTGTAGTTGAATGGAATGTTTTATAACCTACCCATGTTGTACCATTATGTACCATAATGTCTGCTTCGTCAACAATTGAGTTGTACCATAATGCGCCATCTGCTGTTAGCGTTGTTGGTGCATCTGCACTTGCTTCATAACTTAAAAACTTCCAATTTGAAATTCTGTAATCGCCGACTGCTTGAGCTGGTTCAACGTATACATTTGCTGCTGTGTCGTCTAAGTTAATTAGAGCCATTACACCAAAATTAAGTGCAACTGATGCTTGTGCAGTTCCTGTATCATAACCAGCAACGTTGTTAATTGTTAAATCGCCACCTTTGTCATGTGTAACTTTTACTCTATTATCAGCTGTAACTTCTGCTAATACATTAGTAAATCCAGCAGTTGCAATTGCTTCAACTAATGTTGTTGCATCTGTTGCATCTCCTGCTGCTGTAATAGTAACAGTTCTTGCTGTTGCCATTGCTGTTGCACCTGGTACTGATTCAGATATCTCAACGGTGTATGTTTGTCCACCTGCTAATTGTGCTGCAACGACATCACTTTGTGCTGATGTAGCACCTAACGCTTCTCTTCTAAATAGTTTGAAAGTAGCTATTGATTCGTAAGTTGGATCACTTTGTACATATAATGCACCTGTTGCAATGTTAAGGCCGCCATCTGCATCCATTGTTTTCATTGCTGCTACGTTATCTGCATAAATTGCTGCTGTTTGCTCTTCCCACAATCCTGTAGCAGCATTATACTTTTTAACTCTCCAACGTGCACCTGCATTAGGTTCTGTTGTTTTAACCCATACACTACCTGTAGCACCAGGAGTAGTATCAGTTGAATAAAATTCTGGAACCATTGTATGTGCGCTTATTTGTAATGATGGACCATATGCTGTAGTTACAGCTAATCCAAAATCTTCAATATTTACATTTGGTGTTGGGCTGTCTTCTTCTTGAAGTAACATTTCTCCGTCTACATTTGAGCCGTTTGATTTAGCACCTGTGCCAACAAAGAACGATAGTACTCCGTTTGCATATGTAGCTGAAATGTCAGCTGCCCAAGTATTTTGGTTTCCATTAATTGCAGCAATAATGTCGGTTGCAAGATCTGCTGCTGTAGTACCTGATACTATATTAACTGTTGAACCGTTAATTCTAACAACGCCGCCTGCACCAAATCCACTTAGTAGTGTAAACTGTGCTGCTGGCCATGATTTAACCCATTCGTTAGTGCCAACTTTTACCCATTGTGCTGAGCTGTTTTTGTAGTACATGTCATTGGTTGCATTTGCTGCAACTACTGCATAGTCACCTACTTTACCTACAGATGCTTTTGGAACTCCGCCGGCAACATCATCAGCAAATAAAATTTTGGGAGCTTTATTACTAAATGTTTGTCCGTTTGAAGTAGAAGCTGCATTACCGTTCCATTCAAATATTCCAAATGCTGTAGATGATGTATCTAACCAATATGCACCATCTGCTGGATTTCCTGCTGGTGCATCAGCTGATGCTTTTAATTCATTTAAGTCAACATTTGCTCTTACAACGTATGCTCTATTGCTTACGCCTAAATATGAATAAGCAGCCTGTAGACCGTATTCGTTTAATTCACTTCCGTGTATTGGACCACCGCTTGTGTCTGTTTGGAAAACTGGATCTCCAAATGTTTCAGCTAAGTCTCTTTGTGATGTTAACAAGTAAGGCTTGCCTGCCGCCGCAGCTAATGTCCCTGGTGCAATGCCGGTGCCTGCTGGATTTGATTTATTTTCTGCACTTGTAACTATTAAAAGTGGTGTTGTACCTGGTTCTGCTGGTGTATAGAAACTTTCGTCTATAACGCTAACCTGTACGCCTGGTGATGTTAATGCCATTGTATTATCTCCCAAAATAGCTTTCTTATAATGTATTTAGTAAAAAAGATAATATTCTTCGATATAAACCACCAAAAAAAGGGATCTAAAAGGTGAGGTAAATACAATATGAGGCCATTATGTAAGTGTCAGCAACGTCCTACTGCAATAAATTACTATAAGGACGGTAAAACATACTATCGTTCATTATGCGAAAAGTGTTTGCGTAATGGCGAAGGTAGCGGAGTGCCAAAATGGATATTAGCAGGTTACCAAAAAAAATGTATTTGTGAAAAATGTAATTACACAAGTAAGCATCAAGAACAGTTTAATGTGTTCCATGTAGATGGAGATTTAAATAATTGTCGGCCTAATAATTTAAAAACAGTATGTGCTAACTGTCAACGAATAATTCAGAAAAGTGGCGTCCGCTGGAGACAGGGAGACTTAGTCCCCGACTTCTAAAAATAGTGCGCATTAGTATAGCAACATTTTTTTCAAGTCGATCTAATGATCCATTATTATCAATAGTGTAATCACACATCCATTGTTCAATGCTCATCGAGGCAGGATCTTCTTTAGGTAAGTGATCTCCTCTATCTACCCAAATAGCATAATCAAATATTTCTTCGTTCTGCATTGCAAAGAATTCACGCTTGTTGCGTAGTCCACAATAAATATCATGTTTGGCAAAGAGGTTACGTCCTAACTTTGCTAAGTCATCGCTACAATATTCATGTATCATATTATACCATTCAGTACGATGGTTGTGCCTATCTACGTAACATTCTTCTTCATCTTTATAGTTGTATTGATCTTTTAGATCTTCAAAAATAAACAGTTCTGAACAGAATTTACTCGAAGATTGAAACGTATATCCGTATGCTTCTAATAATTCACATACTGTATCTTTGCCATGACGGCCGTGTCCAACAACTAACAATTTAGGTAACATAAACTCTCCGTATTTTTTTATTAAGTATACAATAGATTTACATAAAAGTCAAGTTATTTTTATCCAATAGCAAAGCCGTAACCAGATCCGCCTGCGATATTATTAGCCACTTCGCTTTCTAATTTTTCCATTTCGGCCATACCTTCAGATTTTAGAGTATCGCCATTTAATGTTGACCCACCTTGTGGTCCTGCTATAGTAGCAAATTTACTACGAGCTTCACCTAACATTATTTTACATCCGGCAAGCGTATAATCTTTAATCCATTGTTTAGCAAGATAATCTTGTAATAACTGACTATCCGGACGAAAATTATAAGCATATAGCAATAGCGTTTCTTCGGCTCTTGGACGAGTTAATAATGTAAGTTTTTTAGTAGTAGAATTCCAATTAAATTCTATAAACCCTCCAAACATACGTCCTACAAGTTCTTGATATTGACTAAACATATCGTATGTTGCCAATCCGCCCGTGCCTGATTTTTGTAACAAATAAGCATTAGTATATGCCAAGTTAAATGGGTCAAATAAACTTCCGCCTCCATTTTCTCCCGAGTCGTATAATTGAACACCTACTACTTCTCCTGCAGTAGCACCATTTGCTAATGTAATTGTACGTGCAGTAGTGTCAGATGCAAAAGAATTTATACCAACTCCGTTAATTGTTACAGTAATACTTGCTATTGCCGCTAAATTATAATTAATATTAAAAGTTTGCTGTCCTTGTGCTGCTGTAAAGGTTTGAGAAAATATTGGACCTGTAGAACTTCCAGTTAATGGTCTTGACCCTACACTTCTTCTAAATAATTTTCTAACTTCCATAACTTCGTTTGGTAGTATATATTCGTTTTGATCTACAACAGATTCTAAAAATAAATAACTTTCTTCAACACTATGATCGCTACGCATTCTATATCGGGTGAGTGCCTTTGTCAACGCCGTTTCATAATGTATAGGGTCTAATTCGACATCAATCATGCCTCCTCCGAGGAATGTATTAACATAATCAAAGATTTCTTGTTTTTCAGTAGCATTAGTCATAAATTTTCTCCACATAGTATTTATCGTTACTGATGTATTACGCTAAATATGTATATGCCAAGACTTAGTTTATATAAACCAGAAAAAGGAAACGACTTTACTTTTATTGATAAAAATATAAGTGAGATGTTTACTGTAGGAGGTACTGATGTTTTCATACATAAGTACCTCGGACCCAAAGATGTTAGTAGCAGTAATGCTACTGCCGATGTGCCTTCTTATGTAGGAGGATCAAACGAAACATCAATACAAGACTTATTATTTTTAGAAAATAGAGATCGTAAATACGAACCTAACATATATAATATTCGAGGAATATACAATGTTCAAGACATTGACTTTGATTTAAGTCAGTTTGGATTATTTTTAAGTAATGACACATTGTTTATGACAATACATATTACAGATAGTGTGCGTATACTTGGTAGAAAAATTATGTCAGGTGATGTTTTAGAACTTCCGCACTTAAAAGACGAATATGCGTTAAATGATCATAGTGTAGCACTTAAAAGATTTTATGTAGTAGAAGATGTAAACAGAGCATCAGAAGGATTTTCTCCTACATGGTATCCGCATTTATACAGAATCAAATTAAAACAGATTATGGATAGTCAAGAATATAAAGAAATTTTAGATTTGCCGGCTAACGAAGACGAGCCAGGTGAAGGTAACTTAAGAGATCTTTTAAGTACATACGAAACTGAAATGCAAATTAATGATGCTGTTGTAGCACAAGCTGAAGCCGATGCAGGACTTAGCGGGTATGACACTTCTCATTATTATTCATTATCTACTAATTCAGATGGAAGTGTTGATTTAGAAACAGCTCAAACTGATTTAGACGGAAATACTGCTGCAAGGCCAGGTAGGTCTGGATATGACGGTTATTTGTTAGGTACAGCTGATGCACCTAACGGAGCAGACTTTGGAATGGGTATAAGTTTTCCGTTAAGTAGTGAAACTGGCGACTATTTCCTAAGAACAGATTTTATGCCAAAACGGTTGTTTAGATATAACGGAACAAGTTGGGTTAAGATGCAAGATGGTGTTAGAATGACTATGACACAAACAGATACCAGAAAAACACAAAAAACTTCGTTTGTTAATAATACAAATACCAATAACATAGGCGGCGAAACTGTTAATGAGAGACAGAGTTTAAGTAAAGCACTTAGACCTAAAGGTTTAGAAAACGATAATTAAGGTATTATATGCAACATTTTTATGACGGTCAGATTAGACGATACATTACTCAAATGATTAGAATGTTAAGCAATTTTGCTTATCAAGATACTGACGGTAATTTAATTCGTGTGCCTGTTACATATGGTGATTTAACAAGACAAGTTGGTAATATAATTAGAGACAACTCTGAAAACAAAATACCAAGTGCTCCAAGAGTCGCTTTATATATTACAGGATTAGAACCTGATCGAACACGAACAGCAGATCAAACATTTGTAAGTAAAATGAATATTCGAGAAAGACACTATGATTCAGACGGTAAAGAATATTTAGATAAACAAGGAAAAAACTATACTGTGGAACGCATTATGCCTACTCCGTATACATTAAGTGTTAATGCTGATATATGGTCAACAAACACAGACCAAAAATTACAAATTTTAGAACAATTACTTGTGTTGTTTAATCCAAGTTTAGAAATACAAACTACTGATAATTATATTGACTGGACGAGTTTAAGTGTAGTAAACTTAGAAGGAATGACATTTAGTAGTCGTAGTGTTCCTGTTGGTGTTGATAGCGATATAGACATTGCTACACTACAGTTTACTACACCAATTTATCTTAGTGCTCCAGTAAAAGTAAAACGTTTAGGTGTCATTACTGATATTATACAAAGTATATACGATACTACACAAGGATCTATAGACCTACAATTAACGCCATTACAAAATACTGATCTTGTGCCAGATAGCTATTATGAAAGTTTAGATCAGCCTTTAATTAAAACTAATTATCAAGAGTATGGCATGTACGTTAATGGAGACTCGATACAAATAATAGATAAAAATAAAGTAGGAAATGTAGATTGGGCTGATTTATTAGAAGCATATCCTGGTTTTTATCAAGCCGGAATAAGTAGAATATATCTTACAAACGAAGCATTAGATATTGAAATTACTGGTACGTTTGCAGTTAATGAATTAAATAGTAAAAATATTGTTATATCGTGGGACGTTGATAGTTTACCTACTAATAATGTGTTTACAAGTAGCTTTAGAGATGCGAATCAATTATCTACAATTGACTCAATTATTGATCCATTATCACTTGATCCTTCAGCATTTGAAATAGAAGGATATAGATTTTTAATAACAAGTTCTATTAATAAAAATGAAGCATGGGGTAATCTTGTAGCTGAAAATAACGATATTATAGAATATAATGGATCAAACTGGTATGTACTATTTAATAGTTCTGAAATTGAAAATACAACATATGTAACAAATATAACAACTGGTAAGCAATACTATTGGAACGGCGCTCAATGGTTATTAAGTATTGATGGCGAGTTTTCAAAAGGCAATTGGCGTCTTAGTCTCGAAGGCTAACTATTTTTATGAACGAAATATTATGCAGTGGCGCTATATTCTTTAGTAAATCTACAAAAAGAATGCTGTTATTACACCGACGAAATGGCAGTAAAAGTAATCAATGGGGAATAGTAGGCGGCAAGTCCGAGAACAACGAATCTCATTGGGAAGGTTTACAAAGAGAAATAGAGGAAGAAATTGGATTTCTTCCGTGTATACGAAAATCAATACCTTTAGAAAAGTTTATTAGTAAGGATGCACGGTTCCATTTCTTAACATACCTATGTATAGTCGATAATGAGTTTATTCCAACACTTAATATTGAACATGATAGTTATGCCTGGTGCTCGTATAAAAGCTGGCCAAAGCCGTTACATATAGGTTTAAAGAGTAGTCTATCAAACAATACTATTAAGAAAAAACTCGAAACTGTATTTGATATAATAGACTTTATTTAAAGGTCGGTTGTAAGTGTACTTGGCCAGGATCTGCCGCCTCCCCATATAATTCGTACTGCTCCTTGACCACCAGATCCGCCTGCACCAAATGTATCGTCTTCTCGACCTGAGCCACCGCCACCGTAAAGGCCACCATTGCCTGTTCCAGTTGTGCCGCCTGACCCGCCGTTGCCTGGGTTGTTGGTAGTGCCGCCACCGCCACTGCTGCCTTGTCCGAGAATACCAGTGCCGCCACCGCCTGATGAAGGTGCGCCAGCGCCAGATTTTCCGCCACCACCGCCACCACCGCCGGCATTGCCGCCACTGCCGACGCCGCTATTGCCTGTTCCAGCATTGCCGCCGTTGCCTTGGTATCCGGCTGCGCCGCCGCCACCACCGCCTCCGTTGTTATTCTGCGAAGTACCTCCGCTGCCGCCATTGCCGCCACCGCCTGCTGTACGTCCGCCGCCACCGCCGCCTGTGCTTTCGTTTGCGCCGCCGGTGCCACCAAATGCTCGTACAAGTCGAGTACTGCCTCTTCTAACATATGATTCGCCGCCGCTGCCGCCTGACTGTGCGTCATTGCCTCCTGAGCCACCGACTCCGACACCTACAACTAAGGTTTCGCCACCAGTAACAGCAACGCTGTTTGACCAACCAAGGCCGCCTCCGCCGCCTCCCGAACCCGAACCGTTTGAGTTACCTTCACAACCAGCAGCTCCTCCGCCACCTCCGATGCATAAAATATGCAATTCACTAACACCGTTTGGAGACGTAAAGTTTGTTTCTCCTGTTGTTGTAAAATTCTGTTGACCTTCTAAAGATGCACCTTTAATTTCGCCCCAACCAATACCATTCCAAAATTCCATGTTGCCTGTTGAAGTGTTTAAACGTAGATATCCTAAACCTGTGCTTGAATTAACTGATGGACGCTGTGCTGTTGTACCTGCCATGATTTTAGCAGCGCCGGTAAACGAACCAGTCGTTCCGACATATTGACTATTTACTGCTGGTATTGTAGGTTTACCTGTTACGTTACCCCAAGCTACACTGCCTGCTGAATCAGCATATCCTGCATATACTTTGGTCCAACTTTGCCAGGCATTGTTTTCTCTTACTCGTCTGTATAAGTATGCTGCGCCGCTTTTTCTTGGAAATGCTACTTGTAGTCCATAAGAACCTGCGCCTTTATACGGATATTCATTACCTAATCCCATAGACCATGTGTAATGTTGTACCCCTTCAGGACTATCACTTGCACTGGAGTTCTGCATGAACCAAACACCAAAGTTTGGTATTGCATCAAACGATTGATATGTGTTATGATTATTTCCTTGGTTATTCCAAAGAGCAACTTTTTGTACACCGTCTATTGTATCTGCATCTAAGCCGTTGCCCGAACCTTCGTCAGCTACAGTAAGTACTCTGTTACCACCTGCATAATGTGCGCCTGTTGAAGATATTGTACCATTTGATCCGTTTAAAAATACTCGTGCATCGCCGTCAGCTGCAACATACATACCCCAACCATTGCCGCCGCTGTCTAAGTTACCGCTTATAAATGTTGCGTTCTGAGATGTAGTATACCCAATGCCGTACATATTATCTAATGTTGCGTCTTCTGGATTGTAGGAAGACCCAATACTATATATTGGATTAGATTTAGCACTGTTAGCAGCAACGTTATTGTAAGACCCTTCAAGGTGTCCTGAGTAATGGTTATCTCTTCTATAGTGTCTTTCGCCAGCAGTTCTAAATCCTGAACCATCTGCATAACCTACTACTGCATTATTAACACGAAATTCTGTTAAACTATCTCTTGCATGTCTAATAGCCCAGTTACCGTCTGAGTCAAGAAACCCAACTTCGTTTGATGTAGTTGAATACACATAACCTCTAATAGTGTCGTTATCTGATTTTAATCTAATTGACCCGCCGTCATTGGTTCTTACATCAACATATCTACTCTGTTGATTGCGAATCAAAAGAGCATCCTGGTCTGCTACCCATTGAATATACGCACGATCTGTTGTACCTTCTTCCCAACGAATATACGGATTGTCTGATCCACTTAGCTGTATTTTTTGGTTGTCTGTTGTACTTATTAATGTTGGTTGATATAAGACAACCTGGTTGTCTTCTGCACTTACAACAATAGCGTTGTTAACAAGAAGTCTAACATGATCGTCTTGATTAATCTGTACAGCCGGTTGATTGTCTGCATCACGTATAGTAATTTCTGTACCATCGTCGTCCCAATATAGATAGCCACATATTGTACCATTAGAATCTTCAAATCTCATATTTCCGTTGTCAGTGTTACCTGAACGAACTCTAAAATCGTTGTTGTCTAAACTTTGTAGAAACCAACCATCTGCAAACGTAACTTTCGGATCTACTTGTTGAGACATATTAAGATTGTTACCCTTAATATCACCATTAACGTGTAACAATGCTCCTGCTGGTGCAATACCAATACCAACATTACCAACAGTTTCTGCAAGTTTTATATCGCCAGTTGCAAGAACTTCAATATTTTTAGTTCCTGTACCTGTAAACGCTCCTACACCCGATCCTGTACTTGTAACAGTAAATGCTGTTGTCGACACGTCATTTGCTAACGAAAATAATTCTCCGTTACTTGCATTAAGTATAATTTTGCCGCCTGCTGTTGGTGTTACACTTAATGTAATATTTTGTGCAGCAGTGGTTCCGTCTGCTCCCGAAAAAACTATGTTAGGATCGTTTGCTGTACCCGTGTTTGGGGTAATTACAATATTCTTATCGGTATCTGCCATTTATACAATGCTCCATTTAGTTACTGTATTTATATTCATTATTCGTCCTTGTACTCAATGTCCATTCTATCAACATCTTTACGTTCTGCAAATATGTGATAAAAACAACTAATAGTATCGTAGGATGATGCAATGTAAATTTTATTATCTTCTATTTTTTCTACCCAGTATTCGTTAAATTTTCCAAATCCTGTAAGACTAACTGTTATTGAATCTTCATGTACAAGACCTGTCCAATAGTCAGGTAAGTCAATTACTTTAGAATTTGTAAGTTTGCCTCGAACGTATACTGAATGTTCTGGTCCCTCAAGTACGCCGTGTCTTAATTTATGACCTTCTTTAGTTGGATGATCAATTAAGAAACTTTTGTCAGTAGCAGTTAGTGTACCTGTAATAGTTAAGTCACCGTTATCTACATCAAATGTATAACGAGTTGCGTTTGAACTATTACCGTCTCTAATAAACCAATTACCACCACCGTTGATATCTGTATAGAAGTTTGATCCGTTCCAGAATTGCTCAACATCATTACCTGTACCAAATCTTAAAACTTTATTATCTTGGAAAGTAACGTTACCTGTAAATGTGCCACCTGCTGTAGGTATTTTTGTATCATCGGCTATTGTAATATCTGCTGTACCGTCAAAAGAAACACCATTGATGTTACGTGCGTTTTCAAGTGCAGTAGCAGTAGCAGCATTACCTGTAATATTTGAACTAATTGATCCTGGCAATCTTGCGTCATCTATTGTGCCGCTTAAAATATAATCTGCGTCAATTGCTGTAATAGGAATAGTAATGTCTTGGCTTCCGTCAAAACTTGTAGCAGTTGCAGTTACAGCAGTGCCAATATCAAGTGTTCGACCTGGATTTAATACAGATGCACTACTTGCATTACCAACAAGTGGTCCAACAAATCTATCTGCATACACATCTTCTGAAACACCTACGCCGCCGGTTACAACAAGTGTACCTGTTGTTTTTGAACTTGAAGCAGTATTTTGAGTAAATGTAGTAGCAGCATTAGATGTTAGTGTAGTAAATGCACCTGTGCTTCTGGTGGTGCCGCCGATTGGAGTTGCTTGTAAACTGCCTGCATATATTGCACCTGCTACACCAATTCCGCCACTTGCTACAAATGAGCCTGTTGATGTGGAAGCACTTGCTGTTGTGTTTGTAACTCTTGTTAATCCGTTTGCATTTAATGTAGTAAAATTGCCGCTTTTTCGAGTAGTTACACCAATATCCATATTATCGATGTCGCCAGTAGTACCCGGATTTATTGTAACTTCTCCGGTGCCTGTTGGAGAAATAGTTACATTTGCATTTGCAGGACTTAAATTAACTGCACCAGTTGATGTTATGCCGCCGGCAGTTATAGTACCTGTGGTAATTTTTCCACTAACACCAACACCGCCTGTTACAACAAGTGTACCTGTTGATGTGGAAGTACTTGCGGTGTTTGCAGTAAATGTAACACCGCTATTAGCTGCTAATGTAGTAAATTTACCAGATGATCTTGCAGATGTACCAATTGATGTTCCGTCAATTGAGCCACCATCAATATTTACAGTGTCTGCTGATAATGAATCAATGCTTGCAGTGCCGTCAATGTAAAGATTACGCCATTGGACTGATGATGTTCCTAAATCGTATGTATCATCTGCGCTGGGCACTAATGCACTTGCAATTCTTGCATTAAATGTTACTGTATCTGTATTAGCATCACCGAGTGTTGTATTTCCGTTTGCATTTAATGTAGTAAATTTACCAGTTGATCTGGCAATATCGCCAATCGGTGTTCCGTTAATTGAGCCACCATTGATATCAACATTAGATGATGTTATATTACCTTCTACATTAATATTAGCTGTACCAATTGTTCCTGAATATACATCACTTACAACAGTTGCTTCTGGTATAAATATAAATCTACCTGTAGAGTCATCAAATCCAAAAAATCCTGTTCTTGACGCTGTACCTGTATGCCATCCAAATTCTATACCTCTATCTTTACTATCATCAGACTGAGGATTACCACCAATTTGAATTGTAGGATCTTCAACTTGCAATGTAGTTGATTCAATAACTGTACTACCGCCACCAAGTGTTAAACTTCCGACAACATCTAAATTTCCGCCAACGTTTAAGTTTTTAGCAATACCAACACCACCTGAAATTACAACAGCACCATTAGCACTTGTACTACTTTGAGTTGTTGCTGTCATTGTAGTAGTTGAGTTTGATGTTAGTGTAGTAAATGCACCACTTGCTCTTGTAACTGAACCAATATTCATGTTATTCATATTACCAGCTGTTGCAGGAGCAATAGTCACTGTACCTGAACCTGTAGGCTGGATGCTTACATTATTATTTGGCGGATTAATTGACGTTGTACCTGTAGCAGTTAATCCTACCATTGTGCCACTGCCGCCAATAAACAAGTCGTCAGCGATACCAACGCCGCCGCTTACTACAAGAGCACCACTTGAAGTAGATGTACTTGCTGTTGTATTTGTAACTCTTGTTAATCCACTTGCATTTAATGTAGTAAAAGATCCTGGTAATTGATTAACATTACCAATTGTCATATTATTAATTGTGCCACCAGTAGCTGGACTTATAGCAACTGAGCCTGTGCCGGTTGGACTAATTGTAACGTTTTGATTGTTTGGACTTAAATTAACTGCTCCAGTACTAACAATACCAGCGGTTGTTGTAGTAGCGCCAACATATAATTTTTTACCAATTCCTACGCCGCCTGACATAACAACGCCGCCACTTGTAGTATTACTACTCTGTGTAGCATCTGTAAAGCGTGTAAGCGCATTTGAATTAAGTGTAGTAAAGTTACCTGCGCCTCTTGTTACAGTACCTATTGCTACATTGTTTATTGTTCCTGCTGCTGTTGGAGCAATTGTTAGACCGCCGACTGGTTCAATTTCTACAGCACCAGTACCCGTTGGCGAAATAGTAACATTTGCATTTGATCCATTTACTGTCACTGTTCCGTTAGCTGCAAGACTTGTAAATGCGCCCGAATTACGTGTTAAATTTCCGATAGGTGCTTGTACACTACCTGCATATACATCAAGAGCAAACCCTGCGCCACCGCCTACTATAAGTGCGCCAGTTGTTACACTTGTACTATTAGTATTATTTGTAATATTTGTAATACCACTTGCTTCAAGTGTTGTAAATCTTGCACTATTAGGAGTTGTAGTACCGATTTCTGTATCATCAATTGTACCGCCTGTAATTGTAATGTTGTCTGATGAGAAGTCACCAACAATGTTTGCAATTAGTGTACCTCTGTCGCCGCCAACTACTTCGTTATTAATAGTTGCATCGGTTAACATTCTAAATACTTTATCAGACTCGTCAAAACCAAAGAACCCAAGTCTATTTTGTTGATCGTAATAATTGAATAATACACCTACATCTTTTGAGTTGTTCTGTGTAAGTGCATTTTTACCATTAAGTTTTACAATAGGATCTTCAACAGTTAGTGCAGTTGCACCGATATCTGCATTAACACCATTAACTGTAAGATCTCCAGTAACTTCAAAATTGCCGCCAACATATAAGTTTTGACTAATTCCGACGCCACCTGTAACTACAAGTGTACCTGATGTAGTATTAGTAGCAAAAACATTACCATTTAGTGCCATTGTTCCTGAATTTATTTTTCCGCCGACACCTAATCCGCCATCGATGACAACAGCCCCGGTAGTGCTACTTGTACTTGCGGTTGTATTATCAAAGTTAGCTATTCCACTTGCTGTTAATGATGTAACACTTGCTCCGGCTGGTGTAACCGAACCAATAGTAACGTTATCCATTGTTCCCGACGCTGCTGGAGCAATATTTAACGTTCCTGTGCCTGTAGGAGTAATGCTTACATTAGCATTAGGAGGATTTAAGTTAACTGTACTATTTGCTTGTAAGGATGTAAATGCTCCACTACCTCTTGATATATTACCAATTGGTGTTTCTTGAATGCCGCCGGCGTATATATTTTTCGTTACGCCTATGCCGCCATCGACTATAAGAGCTCCACTTGCTACACTTACAGCATCGATTGCACTGTTAATATTTAACGAGCCACTTGCTGCAAGCATGTTTACTGTTGTTGCTGCACCAAACGCATTTACAGTAGTAGCAGTATTATTAATTACATCAAATGTCGCTGTAGAAGTTTCAATTCTATTTCCGCCTATGTTAAGGTCGTCAGCAAAAACACCTTCACCGATACTACTTACACGAAATACTTCCGCAGCAGGATCACCATTTTTTTGTAGTAATAATCTAAATTCGAAATCTTCTGATAGCGCAGTAGCGTCTTCGCTTCTTACTTGTAAAATGCCGCCTTTTTCAATATTATTTTCAGAAGTTTCTGCTTCGAACACTAATGCAGTACCAATTCCAGTACCAGGTGTACCTGACGTACTGTGCCTAATAGTAAGGACTTCAGTTACTCCGGTAGCATTATTGTCGTTTGTATTGAGTATTAGTTTGTTAGGTGCTTGTGCTAATTGAGCATTAAACGTAACAATATCGTTAATATTATCGCCCATAGTAACATCGCCGTCAACACTAAAGTCTGTTGTTACATTAACACCTACACCCAATGCTCCGCCACCGACGCTAAGATTACCTGTAATTTCTAAATCTGTATCTATTTTGACGCCGCCGCTATTTACATACAACGCATATGAATTTGTAATACTTGCATTACTACCGGCACCGACTGCACCGTCGATATATACGTTAGCAACATCAGTATAATTTACATTATTTAATGATTGTAATGTTTGATCTTGAAAACTATGTATTGCCGTAAATGCTTGTGTACTGCCATTACTACTATTATTGTCAGTAAATATCGAGGACTGACTATCAAACCCTGGGCCTGCTGATGCCCAAAATGTTGAATTAACATTGCCATCTCGTGTAAAGCCTGTATTAGCACTAATTACACCCCCTGCTGTAATATTTCTCTCAACGCCAACGCCGCCCTCGACTACTAATGCCCCAGTGTCTTTACTTGTACTATCTGTAGAGCCTAAAAATACACCATCTTGTTGTACAATTAAGCCATTTTTGACTCGAAAATCTTGATCTGCCATCTTTTGGTTTCCCTATCCACCTTATTATGGAGGACAATATTAATGTCCTCCTTATTATATTTATACAGTTGTTAGTGTTCGAGTTACCTTAACATTACATGTTCCTGAAGCAGATTGTACTAATAGTCGTACATTTCCGGCATTTATATCTGCTGTCACATCTGCTAAATTAGCTGATCCAGTTCTAACTATACCATACTGCGTCATCGAAGCTGTTGCACCGTTGTGAATAACTAATATTTCACTTGTACTAAAATCACCTGTTGTGCTTTCTATTTGTAAAATATATTTTGCACTTCTGTATACTGCTAAATCCCAACTATCTACTGCAATTGGTGCAGCAGTTCCGATATTTGTAACATTAGCAACACCAGTAATACTAATTTGATTAGTACCGTCATAGAAACTATGTGATGCACTTGCTATTGTACCTTTGTTTCCAGATATAACATCGCCATTACTTGCTCCGTCTGGAACAACAGTAAATGCTCCGATGCTATCATCCCAACCAAAGAATCCTTGCTTTGGTGTTCCGTCTACATATTGGAATGTAACACCTCGGTCTTTATTATCGTCAGTTGTTTGTGTATAAATTACAATAGTACCGGTTGATGCCTGTGTATTTGCACTACTTATTGTAAACACATTTTCGTTAGTAACATTCACAACAGTGTATGTACCGTCTGCTCGTAGACTTCCTGTTACAGTTGTAAAGTCTACGTAAATGTTTGCGCCAGCTTCTAAACCGTGATTGTCAATAGTAATAGTTACAAGACTACTACCTGCACCTTGTGTATACGATCCTGGTAGTACCTGACCACCAATGTTAAATAGTGGTTCATCAACAGTAATTTGTGTTGAGTTAATAGTAATTGCTGTACCGTTAACTTGTAAATCACCATTAATAATTAAGTCATTGCGTACAGTTGTAGTACCTAAACTATCAGCACCAATTGTTATTGCACTACCCGCTCCTGCAAAGTTTACAGTGTTTGCATTTTCATTTATTAGATTGAATGTAGTGGCAGTAGTTGTTATGTCGCCGCCATTAACAGCAACATCACCATCTAAAGATATACTATCACTCCATTGCGGTGCAGCACCTGATGTAGTAAGAACTTGATTTGCTGCACCAATAGTAAGTGCTGTTAAATCATTGCCGCCACCTGATCCGTATAGTAACGCACCTTGTAACACCGCCGTTAATCCTGTTCCACCTTTACTAACAGCAACTTCTTGTAGCAAGTTAGCTGGATCTAAATAGTAGCTCGGTAACTGGCCGCCAAGCTGCCCAGCATCAACTACGCCGTCTTTAATACTTACTTCGCCTGAATCGGTTACATCAAATTGTTGTTTGAATAAACTTACAACACCTGTATTAGTAAAGTTTGGATTACCTTCATCTGGGTCAACTGTATCAATACTTAATTTTACAGCACCAAAGTAGAATGTTCCTGTACTATCACTATCAAAACTACCAACAACATTCAAAGGAGTTCCAGTTTCAAGTTCTAAGCTACTTACAGCAGTTGCCCATGTACTATCACCTCTTAAATATGTGTCAGTGTTAGCTATACCTGCACTTGCAAGTCTTCCTGGATTGATTGTACCTGAAATAATATTAGCAGCATCAATGTTTGATGTAGTTAGTGTACTATATGCTTCAGGTTTTGAACTACTTGAGTTAAATGCGTCAATAACTTTAACATTATTCTTAATTAGATTTAGTGTAGAAGACCCTACATTACTAATGTTAACTGGAGTTTGTGTTAAACCGTTAACACTATTAAGTGCATCAGCTCTTACTGAGTGTAATGTAAATGTGTTTACGCCTACACTACCAACAAATAGTCTTTGACCATTTACTAAACCTTCTGGAATAACTCCACTTGCTAATTCAACTTCTAAACTGTCACCAGTATCAAAACCGTGATTTCGAATATTAAATCCGTCAGTTCCGATTGTAATCGGACGATATGTTATAGAATGTGAGCCTGTACTTGAACTTGAAACAGTGATTACTGTTGTCAATGTGTAATCGTCATATAATCTTATATTATTAGAATCAATTCGTTCAACAAAATATTCATTATTGTTTATAAGAGGAGATACTGGAATATTTGGACTACTTGAATAAACAATAGTATCACCAGTTTGTAGACCGTGATTTGTAATAACAATACTATTATTTACAAAGTTTACATTACCGCCTGATGCTGTATCTCTTGCATCAAAGTTTATTAAAGTAACTGCTGAAGTGTCGGCAACACCTAATAATTCCGCAGTATTATCTTGTATAAAATCATTGTTAGTTGCACTACCAATAAACTTAGTTGTAGTATCAAGATCAAGATATAGTCTCTTATGAATATCTAATACTGTAGTTTCAAACCCAGATCCTAATCCTCCAACATCAACATTTGATACTGAAACTCTATCGCCAACATTATATCCTAATCCGCCGCGAGTAACATCAATATTATCAATCGAACCATTAGTAACAGTAACGTCTGCACGAGCGCCTTCGCCAACGCCTGTAACAGTTATTAGTGGTATATTAGTATACGTTTGAGTACTTGCTCCTGGCACATACCCGCTACCCGGAGTAAATGCAACAACGTCGACACTCATCATAACACCGTTACGATAATCAGTAATAGTACCTACTGCGCTGTTTAGACTACTTACAATTTGATTACCAACTGTAAAGTCATAGTTTGCAGAATCGTTACCATCAAATAATACAAGAACTTGAGCAATAGTATCGTCAACAATAACAAGGTTTGTAGCGCCTGTTGTTTCAACACCGTTACCAGTTACATAAATTGCACTACTATCGCTACTATATAAATCGCCGCCTTGTGACGGTTTTCTAAATAACACATCAGCAGCTAATGTACTAAATGCTTCAGATAAATTTGCAACTTCAATTACACTTGCATTTGTATATGTTTGTGTGACAATACCTGTAGTTCCTGTATTTGCTTGAGTAATTATAGTTCCTGCATCAATAGTTCCGTCGATTGCTGCACTTAATGTAATATCTCTTACAAAAAAGTTCTCAGTAACAATATCACCAACAACAAGACTTGTTGGAGGAATGTTCTCAATTACTTCAAATCTTGCGTTAAACTCATCAAGAATTATACTGTTAAAGTTACGTGTTGCAGGAATAAGTTCTTGGTTAATAGTACCGTTGGCATTTAATTGTACAACACCTCCTGGTACTTGGTTTGTTGATACGTTTTTGTCAATAAAGTCACCAAGTCTATTTTCAAGGAAGCTTCTAACTGCTAACTGAGTCGAAAGTGTACTATTACTTGCTCCGCCTGGATCATCGTCACCTAAGTTAACGTCTGTTGAAATATTTGTAATCTCAACATCTGACAAACTTAGTTTCAATGCATTCAATTCACCAACTGTAACTGTGTTTCTAAATGTAATGTTACCAGTTTTGTTTTCAGCTGTAATAAAGTCACCAACCTTAAAGTTACCAAGTTCGTCAGTACCTGATGAATAAACACGTCCTGGTAAATCACTAACTTGTTCGTATTCAGATATTGTTTCGCCGCCGTTTTGTGGTAACGCATTATAGTCTGTTCCTGACCCTGCATATTCCCATGTGTGTGCAGATGAGTTACAGATACTCGGTCTGTGGAACCAAACAACTCTACCTGGTAATCCGTTAACATTTTGTATTTGATTACCGTCTGTTGTTGATCTTAATGTAACTGTTGCTTTATATAGGTCATTTCTTGATGATACGCTTGTAACAAGTATACTTGTATTTCCATCGGCATCTTCTAAAATTGTAGATCCTACATCAAATAAGATCCTAATTTCAGAACCATCAAAGATAACCTTTTCTACACTTACAACTAATTGATTTGTTGTTGAATTATATGTATACACATATGCAGCATTTGATGTAGCGCCCGTAGCACCCTGGATTGCTTGTCCTTGTGTAAAGTTATATGTTCCTGCTGCCAATGACAATACTTGGAAACTATTATGTGATTCTACTACTTCGTTAACAAAAAATTCTTCTGGATCAACTACTAATCTGTGTGTACCTGTACCCAATGATGTTAAGTCAACATTCTTTGTTAAACTATCGTCAAAATATAATCCAAATGCATTATCATTAATTAAGTTTACATAATAAGTTTGTTCGTTATCTAATCCGCCAATTGCCTGGCTGCCGTCAGTAAAGTAAACAATAGCTTGACCATTTAATAAGCCGTGGGCAGTTATATCAAATTGATTGCCAGTTAAATCTACAATAACATTACTTGTTGAATCTACTGCAACAACTGATGATGTATTTTTAAAGCTGCTTGTTTGATCAGCAGCGCCGTCAACTGTTCTAAATCTTGAAACAAACTGTTCAACCGGTGAACGTCTTGTACCTAATGTTATAATTGTTTGTAACCCTTCAAAAACACCAGTACCAGCAATAATACCTCTATCAAATGTAAACGCATTTCTACTAAATCCTGAACTACGTAGGGCAAATAGTCCAAAGTTTGTAGCAGAGTTAGTAATAGACAAGTAACCGCCGGACTGTGTAAATGATCCGTTTAGTAGGAAAATTTGGAAACACGAAACGATCTGTGCATAAGAGTCATTAATTAATCGCCAACCAGTACCACCAAATCCTAAGTGCGTAAATGCGTTTGCAACCATTGACTTACCTTGTTGTGGTAATCCGTCTGCTGCGTTAGCCGGATTTTCAACTTCAGCTGCAACATTCGGAATGTTTGGATCAACTACAAGATCTCCGTCAATTGTAACTCCGTCGCCGCCTAAGAAACTAATAATTGAACAGTTTTGTATATACGGTGATTGTGATATAATAGGCTTACTTGCAGGTAATCCTACATATGCACCACGTGTACTTACAACTTCTTCGTCAACGTTATCAAATGCAACACAAGACCCAAAAGTAAAACTTGGTATTTTATTACTATCGATCTGATCTCTAAAAGTAAATCCGTTAACATAACATCCATTTCGAATACGGAACATATCAGCTCCAGCAACTGATGGTCTAATAATAACACCACGCAAGTTATCGCCAATTATACTAACTCCGTCTGGGACAATAATTGGATTAACTTCAGTATAATCGCCAGTAGCCATTAAAATTGTTGTTGGATTATTTACATATTGTGGGAACACCACCGAAGGAGCAACTACATTGCCATTATCTAAAATATCAACTACAACATCAAATCCATTTTTAATGTTGTCTGTACTTGCTGCATCTGGCGTAAGTGAGTTATCAATAGTTTGTGTAAATGTTGTTTGATATGTTTCAACAGGTTCGCCGACAAGTGCTGCCGCCGCTGCTGCAATTGCATTGTCAACATACGTTGTTGATCCTGCTGATATTGCTTGCTGTTGTGCAGTTCCGAGTAATGCATAATCGCTTTGGAACCCTGCACTTGTCCATGTAATATCAGGAGTGTTACGTGTTGGTAACGATACTCCGTTACCGTCTAAGTATGAAATAATTTCTTGGACTCTATTTTCTGCAAAGGTTTTTGCATTATTCGAACCAGCTGGCTGTGAAAAGTCTTGTGATAACGAATTACTTGGTGATTTAACTACAGTAGTTTCGATAATAATTTTACCAACTACTTCCTTTAATCTTTCGTATGCTGCAACAGTTGCATCTTTTTCACCGTTGCCGTATTGCGCTAATGCTCCTATATAATAAGATGCTGCTGCATCGTATGTTTGTAAATTGCCGCCGTATGTAATATCATAAATAAGAGCATCTACAATTAATCCTACGTCTCTTTCACACTTTGCTACGTTGTATGTAAAGTCAAAAGTAAACGGTGTTATACCAAGTGATACTTGTCCTGCTATCCAAGCAACAATTTCATCTTTAATAAATTCTTTGTTATTAATAAGTTGATTACGTGCATTTAAATATCCGCTATCACTTGCATTATCAGTTCCGCCTGTAGGTGTTGGGTAAGTATAAGGATCTGCATTTAGTTCACCATTTGAAACAATGTCAATTGCTTCGTTCCAAAGTGCAATTGCTCTACTTTCAAGTGTTGGATCAGTAAACACTCCTGTTGTTGCAGTTTTTGTGTTATTTGTATAAGCATCAACAAATTGATCTACTTCGCCCGGAAGTATTAAATTATTACTTAATTCTTTTGCAGTTGCAATTGTTCTATAGTTTGAATTGAATATTGCATCTAATCTAATAGCGTCTACAAGTCTTTCAATAGTTACTTCAAATGCATTACTGTCGTATGTGAAGTTAGTATATATGTTTCCACTATCGTACTCGTTATCAACTGGTTGTGTATTAGATAATACTTTTGTAGCTAAGAATTTAGCAAACAAAATTCCGTCAAGTGTCTCGACCTTCTGGTTATTAATAACTTCGGCACTTACTGCAAAGTTATAAGACTTGCCTGCGTATACTGCTTTTGAGTTACCACCGTATTCTAAGTCAAATACAACACTATCAATAATATATCCAACATCTCTACGACATTTAGCACGATTATAACTAAAGCCACCGTACTTAGCAATTAAGTAGTCAAGTGTTGATTGTTGTATAGTAAATGTTGCATCTACGAGATCTGAGCTGGCATCTTGCAAGGCCTGTGAATATGCACTCAAATCTGGATAGATAATAGTAGGTGCAGCACTTGGACCATTTTCAATAATATTTACTACAACATCATATAACAGTCCTATTTGAGTAGAAGCTGCTGTTGACCCCGGAGCACCTAAGTCAATAGTTTGTGTAACACCGCTTTGTCTAACTGTTGCGGGTACTTGGTTTTGTACAACATTTTGCGATATAGTTTTTGCATACACAACTGCATCTGCTGTTGCAACTTCTTGCCCTGCAATTTGTAATTGTACTAAACTTCCTACACCGTCATAATATTTTAAACCGCTGTCTGTTGATTCAGCATTTGATCCATATATCAAGTCATATGCAATACTTTCAATAATAAACTTTGTATCTCTACGACATTTATTTTGATCATATGTTAAGTTGTATACACTATTCACATAAGACACTGTACTATTAATAATATTTGTATTTTCAGTGTCAAGGTCAGTTGATGCTTGTTGTAATGTTGACGATGCCCAAGATAAGTTCGGTAATGTTAATGAAGGAATACTACCAATACCACCTTTAATAACATCTTTTACAATTTCTACAAGGGCAACTGCATCTGCTGCTTTTGTTGTACTACCTGCAGCATTAATTGTATTTTGCACAAGAACTGTTTCGTACGGATTAACTAAACTTGTTGCAGTAATAATATCGTCAACAATTTCAGCAAAATATCTAAATGCATCTTCAGTTTCGTCTAACTGTCCTGTAACTTGGCTTACTGCACCTACAAAATACGAATCGGCTACACGTCTTGTTGCAAAGTTACCGCCATACATTAAGTCATAGCTTAGTCCGTCAACTATGTATCTAACATCTCTTGCACACTTAGTTGCATTGTATGTAAAGCTCTGATACTTAGTATTAATAAATGTTAATGCATCAGCTCTTAGAGTTACTAATCCAGATGTAATTGCTGACGAAGCGTCTTGGTATTCTGATGTGGCCCAAGTAATAACTGGATATGTTACTGCTCCTGGGAATGTATTTGTGTTACCATTAGCAACAGTATCTTCGATGTATTGTAAAAGATTATCAATATCTGTTGCTTCGGTTGCAGTTGCATTACCACTTGAAGTGTCTTGATTTTCTACGTTACCTGTAGTTTTTGTTATTGCTACACCTTGTACAATGTCTGCTAAAATAGTTGCTAAGTGTGCAAATGCTGCTGCTGTTTGTGTTTGTTGTCCAGAAACTTGACTGTTTATTCCTTCTAAGTAGGCTTCTGCTGCACGTAATGTAGCACTATCGCCGCCGTATAAAACGTCATAGCTTAATGCATCGATGATATAACCAGTGTCTCTTTCACACTTTACAGCATTAAATACAAATCCTGGATATGTTTGTTGAATGTATGCTGTAAGTTCTTTTTGACAGAATGTTCTGTTTGCCTGTAGTTGATCTTTTGCATCAACTTTGTCTTGACTGCCTCCTGTAGGTGCAGGGAATGTAAGTGCATTTGCATTAGTTGCAGTACTAACGACACCATTTTCAATAATATCTTTTATTTCGGTTATTGTAGCGTTAACTCTGTTTTCAGCATTAACACTTGAATCAACATCAGTAAGTGCTAATACGTCAGTACTAATTTTGTCAACATAGCCAAGTGTTTGCAATTCTCTTGTTGTGTTTTGATAATCGCCACCAGCTCTCATATAGCGAAGACCTGTTGTAACAGCATTATAATTTGTACCTAATGCAGTGTCAAATGCAGCAGCATTAATTACTTCAGTAATTTCTGCACTTACTTCTGCATTGTCAAACGTAAAGTTTTGATAGTTTGCAGCAATATATGCATTAACTTCTGCTGCTATAAAATCTCTATTATCTTGTAACTGTGCAACAGTGTCTTCAGTTCCTGCGGCTGCGTTTGTAGGTACTGGGTATACTACTGGATCAGCTGACTGATCTGTACTTGTAGAACCGTTTTCAATAATATCAAGAACTTCAACAAACCCGGCTCTTACTCTTGCTTCTGCTGTTTGATCAATATCAGCAGCTGATTCTGCAAGAGCTTGTCCGTATTTAAGAGCAGCAACAGTTTGAATTAATTGATTCTGTTGTAAGTAATTACTATTTGCTCTTTGATATGCAAGTCCGGCTGTTATACTATTATAGTTAGAACCTGTTTGAATGTCTAACTCTAAGCCATCTAAAATTAAACCTAAGTCTCTTTCGCATTTTGCTTGATCGTATGTAAATCCAGTATATACGTCATTAATATAAGATATAACTTCCTCTTGTATAAAACTTAAATTAGAAAGTAATAGAACTTTTGCATTTTCAACACCTGTATTTGCTCCAGCAGGTGCTGGTAAAGAAATAGCAGGTTCACTTGATACACCGTTAGTAACAATGTCAATAATAGTTGATTTATTAGTAGTAAGACGACTTGCGGCTGTAGCACTTACATCGTCAACAACGTCAATCATTTCGTCAAGTGCATAACCTAAACCGTCAATTGTTTCAGTTAACTGACTGCTAATAACTTGTGATGCTGTTGCATTATAATATGTAGTTCCTGCTTTTCTTGCGTTGTAGTTAGTTCCTAAAACTATATCATAACTTTGCCCTGCAACAATCAATCCAACATCTCTTGAACAAATTTCAGGATCAAAGTTTAATGTACTATAAGTAGAGTCAAGATAAGCAATTGTTTCATTTTGAATAAACGTTTTGTTTAAATTTAATAATTCGATGCTTTCTGTTGCTGCCGCAGTAGGTGTTACTAACGGAGCATATGCACGAGATGCAGCAAGTTCGCTTGCACGTTTTAAACTTGCAACAGGAGCATTAATACCGTCATTTCTATCATCGCCAAATGCCTTAGATACATAAATTCTATTACCAGCTAAACTATCTGGAGCAATAAAATCTAAATTGCCGTTTCCGTCAGTAGTTAAAACCTGACCACCAATTCCTGCATTATTAGGCAATGTAAGTGTAAAGTCTTCTGGAATACTGCCTGGCGTTCTAATAGTTGTACTATTTGTTCCACTAAACTGACTTTCTTTTAATACAAGATTTTTATTATTTTCAAGAGTTAAATTTGTAGTAATAGTTGTATCACTTGTTCCGATATTAACTTTATTAATACCGTCAATTACATTTTCAATAAATGCGCCTGCTTGCCCGTCATTAACTTCAACTTTTGAATCACCTTGGAATACACTTTTTGTTAAGTCTCTTACTGTATTATCATCTTGTAAAGTAAACACTTTACCGTCTGCTGTATTAAGTGCTAACTCACCTGTTTGTAACTGGCTATTAGTAGGGGATTTTCCCGGTATATTGCTTCGTTTATGCCTAATATTAGTAGCCATTAAAATGTTCCTCCATCAATAGTTTCTGTCCAAACCGGCGAACCTGTGCCGTCGACTGTGAGTAGTTGAGCACTCTGTGTTTGATCTTGTGTGCCTGCTCTTGGGCTTGCTTGAATTGCATCTGTGCCATTTCCGTATAGTATTCCTTTGGATGTAAAACTTTGAACGCCTGTACCACCGTTTTGAACGCTAATACCAGCTGTAAGATTACTAATTGTACCGCCTTCAATGTTGGCAATAAGAGTACCAATTGTATATCCAGTAGCAGTTATATTTACGTCTGTGCCTGGTTCTTCAATCGTATCTTTGAATAATCTAAACTTTTTATCTGACGATGAATCACTAAACAGTCCGCGGTATCTAATTACACCATCGTTGTATTTGCCGTAGAATCCAATATCGTCGTTTTGATCAACTGCACTACTGTTTAGTTTGATCATTGAATCATCTGTTGTTAAGTTTCCAGTTACAAACAGGTTGCCGCCAACATTTAAATTTTCTGCTATACCTACGCCGCCAGCAACTTTTAGTGCTCCTGAAGTACTGCTTATACTTGTAGTTGTATTTTGTATATCAATTACAGGCGCTGTACCAAATGTAATTTTTTCATTACCGTTAAGCGTGTCAATGTCAATGTATTTGTCTAAACTACTATCGCCGGCATTTACGTTTTGTATAACAAATGTTCCAAACGCATTGTCTTGCATATTAACTTCAAGATCTGAGTTAATAACTACGTTATCAGATGAATTATCATCACCTAATGTAGTACTTCCTTGTACAATTAAATCGTTGCCAATTTGTACGTTTTGTACTACACCAAGTCCGCCTTTGACTTGTAAAGCACCGTTAGTTGGAGCAGACGAAGCGTTAGTACTTGTAACTTGTACACTACCTGTACCATTCGGTGATAGTAATAAGTCTGCGTTACTTGTAGTTGTACTCAATGTTGTATCTGTAATATCAAACGCTGCCGCTGTAATTGTACCAACATTTAAATTAAATCCACTTGTTGCGTCAAGTGTTGCAACTTCAACACCGCCTACGTAAAAGAATATTGTATCGTCATTTGATCCTGGAGTAAGTTCTGGAGCAATAAATGTATCGCCGTCAGCGTCTCTAACACCGCCTAATGTTGTCCAAACAGTGCCAATGTATCCTTCAAATTTCTCATTTGTTGTGTTAAATCTAATTTGACCTGCTGTACCTGCTGGACGTTCTGCATCAGTACCAAGCGGTATTTTCATTGCTTGGTTACTTTGTACAATTACAGTTCCAACTCCATCAGGTTCAATAATTATTTCGCCATCAGTATTTGATGCTGATATTGTATTTCCATTAATATTAATATTGTCAATTTGTGCTTCGGTTACAGGGCTATTTGTACCTAATGTAACATTATCAATTGTACCTGCATCAATGTCAACAGTATCAGCTTCTAATGAATCAATATACGCTGTGCCATCAATATAGATATCGTTCCATTGATTTGTTGCTGAACCAATATCTAAGCCGGCGCCACTTGGAATAAGCCCACTACTAATATAAGCATTAATTGTTAATGTATCAAGATTGGCGTCACCGATAACAGTATTACCATTTGACGTAAGATCTGTAAATATACCAACATCAGGTGTTGTAGTACCAATTTCAGTACCGTTAATAAATCCTGCATTTATTGTAGCACTTTGGGCAAGTATGTTACCTTCTAAGTTTGCTTGTAATGTAGCAATATCACCTGTAACAACTTCAGAGTTATTACTAACATCAAGAAGCATTGTAAACTTGCCACTTGAGTTATTCCAACCCATAAAGCCTAATTTACTTGGCTCAATTGCAGTACCGTAATATCTAAATTCGATACCTCTATCTTTGTTATCTGGAGCTACAGGTGCAGTATTGCCGCCTAAAGTTAATATTACATCATCAACTGTAATTGTTGTTGAATTTACTGTTGTAGTAGTTCCGTTTACAGTTAAGTTTCCAGTAAATGTACCATTGCCGCCTACAAATAAATCTTGGCTAACACCGACACCACCGGCTACTACAACAGTACCATTATTTGCTGCTGTACTGTTTACACCAGCATTAAATGTAACTTGGTCATTTGCTTGTAATGTAGTAAATGCTCCAGTTCCTCTTGTAACTGAACCAATATTCATATTATCTACAGTACCAGTAGTTCCTGGTGCAATAGTTACACTTCCAAGTCCTGTAGGCTGTAAACTAATAGCAGCATTTGCTGGATCAAATGTTACTGAACCTGTAGATTCAAGTCCAACAAATGTACCACTGCCACCTGCATTAATATTTTCACTAACGCCAACCCCACCAGTAATTACTGCTGTACCAGTTAGTGTTGTTGTACTACTTGTTCCTGCTGTAAATGTTACAGCATCGTTAGCTGTTAGTGTTGTAAATGCACCTGTGTTTGGAGTTGTTGCTCCGATAGTAGTGTTATTAATTGCGCCGCCGTCAATATCAACATTTAATGCGTTTACTGTATTTGCATCAAGTGTTCCGCCTAAGAATAAGTCTTTCCAACTGTTGTTAGTAGCACCTAAATCATATGTATTATCAGTAGCTGGAATTACGTGTGTATTAATTTCTGCATTAATTGAAAGTAGTTTAGTATTATCTTCGCCAAGCGTAACATCACCATTTGCAACTAAGTTAACAACATTTGCATCTGCTTCTGTAGTAGCACCAATGACTGTACCGTCAATGTTTCCGCCTGTAATAGTAACATCTGATGATGTTAATGCACCTAAGAATGTAGCATTAATTGTACCAGTATCACCTGTATATACATCGCCTGTATTTGTTCCGTCTGGTTTGAATACAAAATATCCTGTGCTATCTTGATAACCAAAGAATCCTGTTTTATCGTTTGCTCCATCGTGCCAGCGGAATTCAACACCCCTGTCTTCTGATGTTGCAGCAGCAGGCGGAGTAACACCACCGATTGTTAATATTTTATCATCAGTTCTAATATTTGTATAGAAGTCACTGTTTGTACCAGCAATACCTCTAACAAGTATACCTGCATCTATTTCAGCATATTCGCCTACGTGTAAATTCTTGTAAACACCTACACCACCTTGTACAATTAATGCACCTTGATCTGGATTATTAGATTGTGTAGTGTCTGTGATATTTGTTACGCCTTGGATAGTAACATCATTAAAGACAGCATCTCCCGGAACATTACTACCGATATCAACATTGTCAATATTACCAATTGCTGTTGGATTAATTGTTAAGCCACCAACTGGTGCTATAGTAACTGCGCCTGTGCCAGTTGGAGAAATAGTTACATTTGCATTCGCAGGACTTAAATTAATTCCTCCAGTAAATGTTACTTCGTTTGCACTAATGTTTCCGCCTACATTTAAGTTTTCAACAATGCCTACGCCGCCGTCAACTACAAGAGCACCATTTGTTGTAAGTGTGCTGCCTGTTGTATCAGTAATTGTAGTTAAGCCACTTGATGTAAGTGTAGTAAATGCACCAGAACCTCTATTAACAGCACCGATATTCATTCTATCAATACTACCAACTACTGCTGGCACTATAGTAATTGTACCAGTTCCGCTCGGCTGCATACTAATATTATTATTCACAGGATCTACAGTAAATGCGCCATCAATTTGTGCATTGCCTGTGATTGTAGCATCAGTAGCAACACCAAGACTTCCGTCAATGTTAATATTGCCAGTTGCTCCAATACCTCCAGTTACTTGTAGTGTACCTGACGTACTTGTTGTACTCTCTACACCTTGTGTAAATGTAGTAGCAGCATTAGATGTTAGTGTAGTAAATGCACCTGTGCTTGCACTATTAGCACCAATCGCCATGTCGTCCATTGCACCAACTGTACCAGGACGAATAGTAACAGTACCAGTTCCTGTTGGTTGAATACTAATTGCTGCCGCAGCACCATTTATATTAACGTTTGATGTTGCAGAAAATGTACTATTTACTGTAGCTGTTCCAGTAAATACGCTGTTTTGTCCAACATTTAAGTTTTGACTAATACCAACGCCGCCTGTAACTGCAATTGTACCAGTTGCACTATCAACACTTGCAATATTGCCTGAGAATGTTACTTGGTCATTTGCATTTAATGTTGTAAAGCTACCTGCTGCTCTATTTGTTGCACCAATTACAGTATCGTCAATATTACCGCCGTTAATATCAACACTTGTTAAGTTAGCAATGTTTATTGCAGCAGTTCCGTCTATGAATAAATTATTCCAACTATTGTCTGTGCTACCTAAGTTTCTTAGTCCGTCTTGATCAGGCAAAATATCACTATCAACTACACCAACAAATGTAACTGTATCAGCAATATCGTTACCGATGTCTAAGTTACCACTAATAGTAACTTCGTTTTGTAGATCAACTTTACCTACACCATTAGAAGTAATTATAACGTCTTGGTTAACTTCAGATCCAATTGTGCCGTCTGTAATAACAATTGTGCCATTTTTAAATGGTACTCCAGTTGTACGTAACTCAGTTGCACTTAAACTAAAGCGTTCTGTACCAGCAATAGTCATAGTAATTACATCTTCGTCAGTACCTGGTGATACTTCAGGAAGTATAAATGTGTCGTTGTCAGCGTCTCTTACACCGCCCAAAGGTGTCCACTGATCAGTATAACCTTCAAACTGTGTTTGGTCTGTGTTAAATCTTATTTGACCTTGTGCACCTGATGGTCTTGCAACTTCGCCGCCTACCGGTACTTGGATAGCTTGGTCACCTTCAAAGATAACTAACCCAGTCCCGTTAGGTTGTAATCTAATATCTCCAGCAGTGTCAGTTGTACTAATAGTATTTTGTGTAAAGTTTAACTGATCAACTGATAAGTTTGGTACTGTAAGTATTGCGTTTGCTTCGTCGTATGTAAAGCCTCTATTACCTTGGATAGTTCCTGTAACATCAACGAACGGTACTTGTTGATCACTAATATTTTCAATATTAATTTCTGCTGCAAATATTTTTGTATCAACATCTAATGTTCCCTTAATTGTTTGATCACCTTTGATGTCAACATTACCAGAACCTGCGCTGAGTATAATATTATCACTACCTAAGTTAACAGTAGTACCAAACATACGGAATGTTTCGTCACTTGTAAAGTTACCAGTTGTAGCATCAGTAAACACAATTCTTGTTTGAGGTATCGCAGGTACGTTTATGCTTCCTAATGTACTCAAACCAGTAACTGTATTTGTTCCTGCTATTGTTAAATTTTGTCCAAAGTTAACATCTGTAACAGGTACTTCAATTGTACCAGTCGCACTGTTTAATACTAAGTTTTCTCCAAATCTTGCTTCAATAACTGCATCATTTAGATTTCCGATTGCATCAATTAACAGTTGGTCATTTGTTGAACCTATTTCAACTTTATTGTTTACTCGTATTCTGTTAGCAACAAGAGTTTGATCAACTCTTAAATCATTATTCGGAACAGCAACTTCCATTTCACCAAATGCAGTGAGGTCTAAATCATCACCTGTTGCAAGTGTAGTAATTGTATTTGTTGCAATGCTTAAAACACCATTATCAATTGTGCCTGCTACAGTTAAGTTGCCGCCAGTTATTCCGTCGCCGTCAATTAGTACATTATCTGCTGTTACAAAGATTTGACCTGAACCAGCAGCTCTAAGTTCAAGATCGGAGTTTGTTTCTGAAGTTGATATTACGTTACCAATAATGTCAATATCTTCAAATCTTGCACTTGGAGCACTTAATTCAACATTAAACACAACTTGATCTGAATCAACATTGTCAACAATAAGTGTACCACCTATACGCATATCTCCGGGTACTTGCACTACTCCAGTACCTTGTGTTTGAAGTGTAATATCACCGTCGGTTAATAAACCTGAAATTGTTCCATTTATTATTTCAAGATCGCCAATTTGTGATTCAGTAGTTTCAACTCTATGCATTTGCATATTAACTGCGCCGCCATCTGACTTTCTAACTTGCATTTCGCCAGTTGGTGTTGCACCAATTTTTATATCATTTATAAACAAACTACCGCCTGATAAGTATAATGATCTCCATTTCTTATCAACTGCGCCTAAATCGTAACCTGTTGTTCCGTCTGAGTCAACTGTAGGAACAACATTTCCTGTCATTGATATATCACCGGAAATATTAAGTGCTGCGCCGTCCCATGTAAAGTTAGCATCTGAAGCTAAGTTTCCGCTTCCTGTTATAAACATTACACTGTCGTCTGCAAACGGTAAGTTAACTGTTCCAGTTGTAGCCATGTTACCGTTTATAGCACTAATAGTAAATTCTTGCCCTGCACCGATACTTAAATTAGTTTCGTCGTATATAAACGCTGTATCTGTTTTTAGTTGGTTATCTTGATCGCCTGCTGCTGCTGACGTAATATACGGAATACCATTTTGAGATAAGTCAAGTACACGTAATGATCCAAAGGCTGCTTGTCCTAATGCTCCACTGAATACATTTGAACTATCTGTAGCATCCGCAATGTAAATAAACTCTCTAACAGCACTACTGTCGTCAGCACCTATAAATGCTGATTTTATAGTTCCGTCATTGTATGTAAGTTTTAAACCTCTATCAAATCCGTCAGCAATACCACCTGATCCTAATTCTAATATAGGATCAGCTACTGTTACAGTTGTTGAATCAACCGTTGTTGTTGTACCTTGTACAACAAGGTCGCCTGCAACAATAAATTGTCCGTTATTATACGGAGCAACAGTAAGATTACCAAGGGATGTACTAATTGTGTTGCCGTCTAACAGTAATCCAGAAGCAGGACTACCTGAATCTGTAGTAATTTGTAATCCATTACTATCTACTTTTACACGGGTAATATCTTCAGTAATGAATAGTAATTCGTCATTGTCTGCACCCGGCGATGTTTCTGCACTGATAAATGTATCTTGGTCAACATCTGCTAATCCGCCAAGTCCAATCCAATCAATACCGTTGTATCCTTCAAAACGCACATCGTCTGTGTTAAAACGTATTTGTCCTGTTTTACCTCGAACAGTACCTGCAGAAGTATTCAACGGAATACTATTAGTTTCTGTTGTTACCATTCTAATAAACAAAGAACCAAGTCCTGGTGTATTTTCGTTTGGTTTAAATGTTATAGTATTGCCATTTGTAGCACCATTGTTTATAACAGCTGGGTTTCCAGTAATTGCGCCGCCAGTACCAGTTGCATCAATGTTCTTAATATAAAGATCTTCACCTGTGCTGTTAAGGATATTAATAACATCGCCAACATTAACATTAACCGGAGAAGTAAGATCGCCTGTTGCTGACATCGTGCCTTCACCGGAATCATACGAAATTGTAACATTATATACCGCAGGTGTTGCTACTGGAATTTTTGGTCTTGCAAAAGTGTCGCCAACTGGTAATGTTATTGCTGAAGCAAAATCAAAGTCAACAAACCCACCGTTACCGAGATTTGATATATTTAAATTTTGATATGTTTGTTCAGCTGCTAAGTAACCATCTTCTCTTTGTAATTCCCATGTACCAAGATATAAACTACGGAATGATTTTTCTTGTGTACCTAAATCGTAACTTTTGCCTGTTACAGGAGTAATATTGCCAGCAACTGTTATGCCGCCGCCAACATTCATTAACGAGTCATTAAAGAGATCAATGTTTAGATCTTCACCGGATGTTGTAACAGCAATAGTATTATTATCAAAGAACAAATCATCGATTTGTAAACTATTAAAACTCGAACCGCTTGCACCTGCACTTTGACTAAATGTACCTGTAACTGTTAAATCACCATCAACTGTAAGTGTACTATTTCCTTGATTAAATGCAAGTTCTGCTGCATCCACAAGTAAGCCGTTTGCTGATGCAAAAGGTATTCTTCCTGAAGTTAAATTACCAAGTTGCGCACTGCCAACGTCAATACGTCCTGGACCACCGCTGAATACTTCTGATGTATTAGTAGCGTCAGGAATAAATGTAAAGTAACCTGTGCTTTCGTCAAATCCAAAGAATCCATCTTTTGCTGTTACTCCGTCATGCCAACGGAATTCAACACCTCTATCTTTCGAATCATTAGAAGCAGGAGCAGTATCGCCGCCTAACGTAATTATCGGATCGTCAACTGTTACAGTTGTACTATTAACAGTTGTTGTTGTTCCGTTAATTTGTAAATTAGCATCTAATATAATTGTTTGAGTATTGCCACCTGTGTGCGCAATAGTTGACCCTGTAAAAGTTAAGTTATTTGCAGTAAGAGTAAATCCGTCATATGTTAAGTTTGCACTATCTTCTAATGCTCCGTCAATACCTGCAAATGTTACTCTGTCATTTGTAAGATCTGATATTTTTGCACTTGCAACTGTTAAGTCGCTGCCATCAAATACCATATTAGCACTATCTTGTAGTTCTCCGCCTGTGCCAGCATAAACAACTCTTGTATCTGTTAAGTCGCTAACATTTGCACTTGCAAGATTTGCTTGTCCGTTAACATTTAATGTACTTGAACCTGTTGTGTAAGTTAGATCTACATGATCTTCTATTGCTCCTGCTGTACCTACTACTGGTATTCTTGTAGCAGTAAGATCACTAATTATAGCACTTGCAAGAGTTGCTTCGGTTGTAACATCAAGATTAGTTGTAACTGTATCTCCTGTTACAGTAAGTATACTACCGTTATATTGTAAATCAGATGTGTCTCTTAATTCACCGTTTGTGCCTGTATATACAACTCTATTAACAGTTAAGTCTTCAACATTCACACTTGCTAAAGATGATTGCCCATCAACATTAAGAGTTCCATTAACTTGTACATTATTTGTAAACGTAGCAACTCCGGTCACATTCAATGGATCTTCTACAACCATCGGCGATGTTATTCTAACATTTCCAGAATCATTTCGAATTTCGTCGCCAGCAATTGTAATACTACCTGTTTTAATTTGTGTAGGATCAACAATAGTAGTATTGCCGCCATCTGTAAATGTAATACCACTTATACTTTGTACATCAAAATCACCGCCTTGAAAACTAACACTACCTGTTTCTTGATCAACAAGAAATAAGTCACCAATTCTAAAGTCGCCGTATTGGTCAGTACTATTATAAAATACCTTACCCCCATTAGCTTCAGTAACTTGATTTGCTGTAACTACTTCTGAATCAATATTTTCAAAAGATTTTCCTGAGCCAATATATCCAAAGTCATGACTTGATAGTCTTAATCTTACATCAGGTCCATCTGCCTTAACGCCTGCTGCTCCGTATACGTTTGCACTCGAAATACTTCTTAGTTCTGCACCAAAATCTTTTCTATCATAAATTGAAATCGATGAAGCAGTTGCACCACTTGGTGTTGCTGAGATAGTTTGTGGAGTAAAATCAAATCCGTCAAACGCATCTTCTCTACCAGCTATAACAAGTTTAGCTTTATTACCTGCTATTGCTTCTGCACTTTCAATTTCAACTGTTACAACAGTTGATCCGTCTGTTGAAGTAAATGTTACTGTGTCATTTGCTTGGAACGTTCCGGCTGTACCGTCAACAGTAAGTTTAGTTTTACCATTATTAAAGGCACCCTTTGTACCTGCTTCAGCAAGTATACCTTGGCTTGCAAAATATACAAAACTGTTTAACCATTCTGCTCTTGCACCGTCTCTTAATACAAGTCCTACATTATTTGGTGAAAATATTGTAACGTCACTAAACAGCATAGCCGGTTCTATCGAACCTATTGCTACTTTAGAACCGTCTACAATAATTCCTCGTCCAGCATCACCTGCATCATATCCATAAGGATCATTAGCTGCATTAGTACCTAATCGAACAGACGAGCCTCTGTTTAATATTGTAATATTTTTTATGTAGCTACTTCTTAATTGTATTGCTGCACCAGGTTGATAGCAAATAGCATATCCTGATCCAGTGCCTACAAAATCATAAGTATAAACTTTACCAGTTTTTGTTGATCCGTCTCCTGGCGCACCAACGACTACTTTATTATTTCCAGCTGCAACGCTAAAACCATAACTATCATTATTTGCACCATTGCTTGCTACATAAACTTGTGGCTGCTTGCCATTTAAGAATATTGTATAAACTTCTCCAGTATCACTATTTGCAGAATATGCACCTGTAATAATTTTTTCATTTTCAATTGCTACATTAAAACCAAATCTATCATTTGCAGATGGAGTTGGGTTAGATGCTTTACCTATATAAGTACCATCTTTTTCATAAACGTAAACTGCGCCCGCACCGCCTGCATCACCGTATGCACCGATTGCAATTTTATTGTCGCCAATTGCAACAGAAGAACCAAAGAAATCACCCAACGCTGCATCTGGTGCAATAATTTGTATTTCATTAGTTCCGTCATCATTAAAAATATAAACTTTACCAGTATTAGAATTATTTGCAGGGGCACCGACTACTACTTTTCCATCGCCGGCTGCAACTGAAGTACCAAATCCTGTCGGTGAATCACTTGGAGTAATAATAAATTCATCTGTACCAGTTAAATTGTATGAATAAACTTTATCGGCTTGTGTACCTACAACAATTCTTGAATCTCCAATAGCAACATCATTACCAAAGTAATTAGATATTGCACTATCACTTGCTGTAATAATTACTTCTCCGGAGCCGTCTGTTTCGTAAATATAAACCGAACCTGTAAATGTAGTTTGATTAGGTGCCGCTATAACAACTTTAGATTCTTTTACAACTACAGTAGCACCATAAGCATCTCCGCCTGAACCGTTACTTGGATTTAGTACTACTTCGTTAGTTCCGTCTAAGTCGTAAATAAATGCACGACCTATTCCTGAATTAGCACCCCTGGCACCAACAACAATCTTATTATTACCTACAGCAACACCCCAACCAACTCTGTCGCCGTTTGCTGCTGAACTTGATGTAAAGGTTGCTTCTGTTGAAAAATCAACTTCTGGATTACCGTTTGGTTCCCATTCGATATTTTTAATAGTCATATCTTCAACAGTTACTTCACCATTGAGACCAAAGAAGTCTTTATTGCGTGTAGTTGCGTCAGGTTGTAGTTGTGTTGTTCTTAATCCTGAACCAATTAATTGTACGCCTGCTGGAACATCAATTGGCGTAATCTCTGTAAACGTCCCTGCCCCAATATAAATTGTATCACCAAAAGTAGCAACACTACAAGCATGTGCTACTGATGCAAATGCATCCATTGAGCTTTTGCCAGCATTTGTATCGTTACCATTAACTGTAACAAAGTAAGAATTTCCTTCGTTGTTATCAAAGTTTACGCCATTAATAATAACATTACCGGTGCCTGCACTATTAATAAACAAGTCTGTATTAGATGCAAGGGATTCAACTGTAGTTGCATCGCCATCGCCTGCAAGTCTTAAATTATTAGCTACAATTTCATCTACATCAAAACTAACTGCTGTATTACTAACTTCAAATCCGAGTATTTGTACAGTGCCGCCTGTGCCTGGAGATATAGTAAGATTACTTCCTACAGGAGAACTAATTGTTTTTGTAATAATATCGTTCTCAACTGTTAAGTAATCTGTATTTGTAGTACCAGCAACATCAAGAGCAGAAACTGGAGTGCCTGTACCAATGCCAATTCGTCCCGTGTCAACATCTACTTTAAGTATTGGTTGTGGATCATTTATTGTATTTTGTATCTGAAGATCAACACCGTCTCGGGTAAGTGTTGACTTGAGTAATGGTCCTGATATTCTACCTAAATTCGTTGGCATATAAACTTCTCCTCCACGGCGATCTTGTCGCTCCAACCAATTTTTCAGCGTTAGCTCTTTGCTGGTTGACCACAGTTCTTTAGCGCATTTTATTATGCGTTATTGTATTTATCATGAAAGTAAATTTATAGTCTATAAGAGTATGTTAACGGCCCAGGCCGTGTATTACAGTAACGTATTCGTCCAATGGTGGAACTTCGTCTGTAAATTGTACATAAGACGAGCCGCCGCCGTTTGTAATTATATAATTTATGTTGGGTATTTGTATTACATTTCCTACAAATACCAGTACTTCTTGCGGATCGGTATACAAAGGATGATCAGGATCACCTGTATTAAGAGGTCCAAAATCTGATTCTACAAAATCGCCCGGGCCAAATCTTTCAACACTGATCGAAGTTTGTTCTTTGTATCTTAACTCTCTCCATTCACCGTTTTGATAGGCTTCAAATTCGCTATCATCAGTATTATATCTAAGCATTCCTTCTACTGGTGTTGAAGGACGTTGAGCTGTTGTTCCTTTAGGTACAGTAACAGATTCAGTAGTTCCTAATATAACTTGCTTATCTGCATTTACTGCAACTGAATTATCAGTTACACTTTTAGGATTTAGATCAGGGTTTTTAATAAACTTCATATCTTATAGTTCCACATAACTCATTGTAACATTCAATGCACTTGCTGTATCACTTACTGCAATAATTTTATCAGCTGCGCCTCCAACGGGATCAAACCCTAAAACTAACTTTTCTGTATCGAGTGTAAAGGTATCTCCTGCACTAATCGATACATCTTTAAGTATTGTATTTTGATCTCGAGTTGTTTGATTAGCATCGTTATAATCAATTGCGTAGACTGTTAGTGTTGCGGCAGCAACACTTGTGTTTGTTACAAACATAACAGTAATAGCAACCGATGCTCCTTGATTACCGTCTAAAATATTAGTGTCTGTATTGCCAATTGTTACATTTTTTAGTGCCATGATTTACCTCTTAAAATAAAATTCCGAATAATATTGCTTTTGACTTGCTAACAAGCTCGTCTCTTTTTTCTGTTCCGTCTTTAGTGTTTGCAAAAAACACTCCAGTGTCTCCACTGCCTCTTGGTTTGGTGTATAGTTTTGTTCCTTCGCCTTCGCCTGGAGCATTAGGATCAATTCCGTCTCCAATGTAAGGACTTTGAGAAATAATTAAACTATCATCTACTCGTACACTGTTTGTACCAGTTGCTGCAAGAATGAGATCTTCACCAGTATTGTTATCACCAACTTGAATAGTTGATCCTGATATAGTAACACCGTGTATTTGTGTTTGTTCGGATGTAAATACAGTAGTTAATACATCATTTGCTGTTAAATGAACTTCGCCTCGACCTTGTGGATCTGGGCCTGGATCAATCACTTCTACTTTTGATATACCTTTTTCTATTTTATAACCAAATGTTGAAGTAATCTTTGCTTCAACAAAGTCGACTACTGCTTTAGCATTTGGAATAACATCATCAGTATTTTCAGTAAGTAAAATTGGTGTTGTTTGTGTTACTCTTGATGCGCCATATGACGAATCTAATGATCCGTTAATATAAGCAAATACTCCAGTTTCGTAGGCATTAGTACCTTTTACTAATACTCTACCACTGCCGCCGCCGACTAAGTTTAAATCGTCGCCGTCTGAATCAATATCGTATGTTCTTATTCCTAATACTCTTGTTGGATTATTTGTATATCTGGCAACAAAAAGACCATCTGAGTTATTACTACCTAATCTTGATTCGTACCAATTACCTATATTTTCTGCATATACCCATTCAACGTCACCAGTATTTGCACTTCCTCTGTCTACTTGTATTCCAGCAAATCCTGAAGATACTTCTGTAGCAGTTTCATTTCTATTTAAAATAATTACGTTATCTTCAATTTCTAAATTTACTGTGTCAATAGTTGTTTGACTACCAGTAACATTCAAGTCACCAAGAATGTTAACTGTGCCAGAGCCCGTGTCTAACGTAATCTCTTGGCCAGAGTCAACTTTTATTTTATAGTCTCCGCCACCGGTAATTTTTAGAAATTTTGACATTCTTTATTCCTATATAAAAAGTAGGGGGAACTTAATCCCCCTAATCTAATCTTAGTCAGCTTCGAAATCGTCTGCACCAGTGAAGTCATCAGCTGTACCAGCTTCTTCAATTTCAACTTTAGCATCATCTGTAGCGTCATCAAACGACCAAGCAATCTTTGTGCCTGAGTCAAGTGTTACCATACGTCCTGCAATTTTAACTACTTGACGAGCTGTTCCGCCATCGTCTTTTACAGTAATTGTCATATCACCTACTGCTAAAGTACCTTGTGATTTGTCAACTAAGAAACAATCCATTGTGTGAGTACCATCATAGCAACGGAACTTTTTAGATCCTAATTGCTTTACAATCCAGCCGTTTGCTTCTGTTTGTCCTGTAGCACGATAACGTACTTTAATTTCATTGCCGCCTGCTGTTGGCTCTCCGAAAAATCTTTTATTAATTGGTCTTCCCATTTGTTTTCTCCTATAAAAAGTAGTCCTATTCCCGTTCTATGGGCTACGCTGTGGGTACAGCATAAGTCTGCTTTGCAGCACACTATCTGACACAAGTATTTATCAAAGGTTTAAGAGAAAAGAAAAAAGGCATACCGCATTAGTGGGTACGCCTTTTAATAATAAAGTGATAGGTTGGACTCTGTGAATACCAACAACCC
>Ga0209251_1000238_pt1 | contig 50154 bp, 45 predicted proteins | sample SaaInlV_100m_DNA_6_FD_184665 | JGI IMG/M metagenome (GOLD analysis project Ga0209251, IMG submission 184665) | Marine microbial communities from expanding oxygen minimum zones in the Saanich Inlet - Saanich Inlet SI073_LV_10m_DNA (SPAdes) (version 2) | ecosystem: Environmental > Aquatic > Marine...
CCACGCCACTGATCGTCGACGTTGTCGGTCTGACGGCATCGCGCCCAGACGGGTCGACCGCAACGGCCCCACGTGGCGTGAGCAGCATCGTGATCAATCTCACCGCGGTGAACGCAGCTGCGGCGGGATTCTTCACGGTGTGGCCCTGCGCCGTTGACCGCGAGGAAACGTCGAGCCTCAACTATCGGGCGGGTCACCCGGTTGCCAACGGCATTGTGGCCGCCGTGGACGTCAACGGTCAGGTGTGTGTCCATTCAAAAGTTGCGAGCGACGTGGTCATCGACTTGCAGGGATGGTTCGGCCCGACGAACCCGGCATTCTCAGCTACCGATCCGTACCGGATCGTCGACACGCGCATCGGACGCGGAGCGCCACAGCAGCGCGTCCAACCAAATTCGCCGCTCAATGTTCCGATCCATGGCATTTCGGTCCCGGTGAACGGCCAGAACGTCGCCGTCCCGGCGAACGCTGTGGCCGCAATCATCAACGTGGTTGCGACCGAACCGCTGGCTGCGGGGCACTTGACGGTGTGGGGCTGTGACGGTGGTCCCCCCGTCGCGTCGAACCTCAACTATGTCGCGGGAGCCACAGTTGCCAACGGGGTCATTGCCCCCATTGGTCCTGACGGCTCAATCTGTATCTACACGCACTCAGCAAGCCACATGGTCGTTGACATCGCAGGTTGGCTGGTTGATGGCTACGTCGCTGTTACGCCAGAACGATTCGTCGACACCCGCTACGCAATTGGGCCCGCTCCGACCTGAGTAACGGAGCGGCCGGACCTGATTGCGGTGTGCCCGATGGCCCAGAATTGCTGGCAGTCGACTCTGTCGGAATAGTTTCCTGTGTATGGACATTTCTGGAGCAAGTGCAATCGTCACCGGCGGAGCGTCGGGCATCGGGGCCGCGTCGGCACGCATGTTGGCCGCCCGCGGCGCCAAGGTCGTCATCGCTGACCTGAACGAAGAGGCCGGCAACGCCCTCGCCGACGAGATCGGCGGCGCTTTCGCCAAGGTCGACGTCACCAACACCGACGACATCATCGAGGCCGTCGAGATGGCCAAGTCGATGGGCCCCGTTCGGGTGCTCGTCAACTCGGCCGGCATCGGCTGGGCGCAACGCACGATTGGTCGTGATGGCACGGTCGAGTCGGCGGCGAATCTCGACGCATTCAAGAAGGTCATCGCCATCAACCTGATCGGCTCGTTCGATGCCATCCGCATCGCCGCTACGGCGATGAGCACCACTGAGCCAATGGAGCACGGCGAGCGCGGCGCGATTGTCAACATCGCCTCCGTCGCAGCGTTTGACGGCCAGATTGGGCAGGCCAGCTACTCCGCATCGAAGGGCGGTGTCGTCGGTATGACCCTGCCGATCGCGCGCGACCTGTCCGCCTCGGGCATCCGCGTCAACACGGTTGCACCGGGCCTCATCGACACGCCGATCTACGGCGAGGGCGAAGACAGCGAAGCGTTCAAAGAGAACCTGCAAAAGGGCGTTCTCTTCCCGAAGCGCCTCGGCGACCCAGAGCAGCTCGCTTCGATGGTCATCGAGTGCATCACCAACAGCTACATGAACGCGGAATCCATTCGCGTTGACGGTGGCATCCGCATGCCCCCCAAGTGACATCCGGCGCCTGCTCGCTGTCCAGCCGACTGCCTGCTCAGTTTCGTCGGGTTTGGGACCAGGTGTAACTGAGCGGTGCTGTGAGCTGATCGTTTCCGCTTTCGGGAACACCTCGATGGCTTGGAGGGTTGATTAGTCCATGAAAGCTGTGCTGAATGGAACTGTTCTTGCCGAGTCGGACAACACGGTGGTCGTCGAAGGCAACCACTATTTTCCCGCCGATTCGGTGAAGTCCGAATACCTCACCTCAACCGATCACTCGACGCACTGCCCCTGGAAGGGCGATGCGAGCTACTTCGACATCACCGTCGATGGCGCGACGCAGTCGAACGCGGCATGGTGCTACCCGGCGCCGAAGGAGAAAGCGGCCGAGATCAAAGATCACGTCGCCTTCTACAGCGTCGTCTCCGTCGCGTAGCCCGCTACCGGTGGGCCCGACTCAGGTGGTGTAGTCGGCGTTGAAGCGGACGTAGGTATCGCTGAGGTCGCAGCCCCAGACGGTGGCAGACCCTGCGCCGATGCCCAGACTCACATGAATCACCACGTGGTCGCCCGACATGTAGCTCGACAGCTCGGCCAGCGCCGCGTCGTCAAGCTGGCGCGGATAGACCTCGTCGGATCCGAACCTGATGACGACAGCGTCTTGATTGATGCGCCGATCCTCTGGCTGCTCGCTGCACTTGCCGATGGCCATGGCCACCCGTCCCCAGTTGGGGTCGCCGCCGTGCACAGCGGTCTTCACCAACGGTGAATTGACGACAGCCTTGGCAACCCGCTTCGCCTGGGCGGTATCGACGGCGCCGTCGACAACGACTTCGATCAGTGAGTTTGCTCCCTCGCCATCACGGGCAATCTGCTTGGTCAGGTCAACGGCGACATCGAACAGCGCTGTTTCGAAGGCGGCGAGGTCGACGGCTCCTGCTGCGCCCGACGCCATCACGATCGATGAATCGCTCGTCGACGTGTCGGTGTCGATGCTCACGCAATTGAACGTGCGATCGACGACTCGCCTGAAGATCGCATCGAGATCAGCGGAGTTGATTGCGGCGTCGGTGAAGAGCATCGAGATGTGTGTTGCCATGTCGGGTTCGATCATGCCGACGCCCTTTGCCATCCCGATGATGCGTGCCTCGCCACTCGTCGATGGAATGGAGGCCGTTGCCAGCTTGGGGACCGTGTCCGTGGTCATCATGGCGCGCGCTGGGCCGTCGGCATCGGTACCGGGCAGCGGCTGCGGGATCGAGCCGAGGCCTGCGGTGACTCGATCGATCGGATAGCGACGGCCGATCACGCCGGTCGACGTCAAGACGACGTCGGTGGGATCGCAGCCGACCCGCTCAGCAACGATGTGAGTGACGGTGCCGGCATCGTCGATCCCCGGTTGGCCTGTTGCCACGTTGGCATTCTTCGAGATCACCACGACGGCTTGGGCCATGCCGTTGGCGACGTGGCGGCGGCTGAGCGTGACGCTGGGTCCGGCGAATCGGCTCTGCGTGAAGACTGCGGCGGTCGGCACGACAGCATCACACGCAATCACGACGAAGTCGTCGGTCTCATCCTTGATACCCAGGTTCGTGACGTACGAACGGAACCCCGCGGGAAGATCGGTCATGGCGCCGAGGCTACGAGTTGGAGTGCGATGGTCAGCGGATGATTTGCCGCGTCAGCCAGCGTTGTCGACGGCTTCTGCTTCGCTGGCCGCCAGACCGTTGGCGATCGACGTGAAGATCGACGCCATGGCCGCAACTTGATCTGCGTCGAGGTGATCGAACACCCGTCGACGAACACTGTCCACATGGTGGGGAGCGGTCCGCTCGAGCAGTTCGCGCCCGGTGGCAGTCAGTGACCCCATCATCACGCGACGGTCAGCGGGCGAGCTCTGGCGCGAGACGTATCCGTCAGCGACCAGCCGATCAAGGCGTCGAGTGAGACCGCTCGGCGAGAGTTGGAGAATGTCGGCAAGATCACACATCCGCATTGACTGCTCTTCGGCCTCGGAGAGGTATACGAGGACCTGGTAGTCGCCGAGAGTGAGGCCCTGGCTGGCGAGGTCTCGCTCGATCGCATTGATCAGATCGCCCTGCACCTCGATGTAGGCCCGCCAGGCATCCATCTCACGTGAGGTCAACCAGTTACCCACAGACGTTGTACTCACAACTTCCAGGATATCGGAAGGCCGGCACGGGACACGACGGCGTGGTCCCGAGTGACGTCGATGCTCAGGCAATCCGTTCAGCAACGGCTTGGGCGCACCGCCGACCGGAATACAGTGCCCCTTGCGTCGATGCGGTATCGCGATGGTCACCGCAGACGAAGCGGCCGTCGGTCATCGCAACCGCTTGCTTGGGTGAGAACGGAGGCTGTTGCCCAGGCTGGCCATGGGCGATCCGGTACGTGTCGATGTGGTCCCAGGTGTCGACCTGTGCGCCCCACCAAGATCGGAGCTGCCGACGAGCCACCGTCGCCAGGTCGCCATCAGCATGGCCGGGCATGGCTGCAGCGATGAGGTGGCGTCCCGCTGGTGCGTAGCTTGGCGCAACGTTGCTCATCACGGCCACGTTGAGGACTGGGCCGGCACCCGTGCCATCGAGAATGACGAGCTTGGTATCGGTCGGCGCCGCGTCAGCGGCGAAGTAGACACATCCGACTGCCTTCGAGGCGACGGTGGGCAGACCGAGCAGTGCTGCTGCGGCAGGACCCTCGGTCGCGACCACAACGGCGTCATGCTCGACGTGGACCCCACCGTCGATGGTGACCGAGTTGGCAGTGGCCGAGGCCACCGGCGTTTCGAGCCGAATGGTTTCGGCAGGCAGGCGAGCAGCAAGCTGGTCCGGGATTGCCTGCATGCCAGCGGCGGGGACAACCGAGTCGCCGTCAGCAAGCATCCGGAAGATGATGTCGAACATGCGCCGACTGTCGCCAAGATCAGGGTCGAGCTGAATGCCGCCGACCAGTGGCGTGAAGAATCGCTCAATGATGCGGTCGGAGAAGCCGAACTTGGACAACGCATCGTGTGTGGTGATGTCGTCGTTCTGCAGCAGCTTCGACGGGTGCACGCTTCGAACGCGGTGACGCAACTGAGCAATGCGCGCCTTGTCGAGCAGCGACCCAATGGGCGCGGTCGCGGTCGCGAAGGTCGAGCGGGGCATCCGGAACGGATCAGCAACGACTGACCCTTTGCCATTCCGCCAAACCAGGGCGCCGGGATCGAAAGCCTGGAGGTCAAGAGCCTCCATGTCGAGCTGTCGATGCATCTCGGGATACGCGGTCAACGCCACCTGGAATCCGCGATCCAAAGTGAAGCCATCGACGATGTCACTGCGAACTCTGCCCCCGACGCCGTCACTCGCCTCGTAGACGGTCACGTCCACTCCGGCGGCATGCAATTCGTTGGCACAGGCGAGGCCGGCCAGTCCGGCGCCGATGATGGCGACAGTCACCGGCCCAGGACCGCGCGCAGAGCTGTTTCGAGGTCGGGGTGCTCAAATGTGAAGCCGGCGTCATCCTGTAAGACCTGCGGGAACACCTTCTGGCCAGTGAAAAGCAGGTTCTCCGCCAGTTCGCTTCCGAGCAGCAACTTCGGCCCGAACTTCGGCGTCGGCAGGAACGTCGGACGCTTGAGCACGCTGCCCAGCGTGTTGGCAAAGTCTGCCTGCGTCGTCGGCTGCGGTGCGGTCAGGTTGACGGGGCCCGCGATGTCGCCGGTGAGGAGATGGGTGATTGCCCGCACCTCGTCGTCGATGGAGATCCAACTCCACCATTGCTCACCCGAGCCGATCGTGCCGCCTGCGCCGAGCTTGAACAGCGGCAGCTGCTTCTTCAGCGCGCCGCCCTTGGCCGAGAGCACGATGCCAGTCCGCAGGAACACCACGCGGACTCCGGCTGCGGTTGCGGGCTCGGTGCACTGTTCCCACTCGACGGTGAGGTCGGCGAGGAAGCCTGTACCCGGCGTCGAAGTCTCGTCAAGGTCTTCGTCGCCTCGCGCGCCATAGACGCCGACCGCCGAGCCCGAGAGCAGCACCTTTGGGCCGTTGCTGCATACGGCAATGGCATTGGCGAGCAATGCTGTTCCTTTGGTTCGACTTTCGACGAGGACTCGCTTGTAGTCGTCCGACCAGCGTTTGTCGCCGATTCCAGCACCTGCAAGGTGCACCACAGCATCGATCCCCTCCAACTGGGCGGCGAGGTCTGCGACGGCAGCTTCTTGGTCAGCAGTGCCGTTCGGTGACCAACTGATCTCGTCGTCGCCGGCCTCGCGGCGGACGACTCGGACAGGGGTGTGGCCGACGGATTCGAGATGGGTGATCAGAGCAGTTCCGACAAGGCCTGAGGATCCGGTAATTGCAACGCGCATACCAAGGACAGTACGACCCGTTCACGCCGGAGACCACTCGCGAGTCCGAATCCCGGGTGTTCTCGAGTCAAAGCCCAATCAGCAAGACGCGGAATGCCGCGACGAACTCGAGACGGCTCAGGCTTCAGAGATGATTTGATCGAGCAACGCGCCGTTGACGGCGCCGGCAACCGATTCGATCGAGCCGTCGGTCTTCACGATCGCCATGGCGGGTTGGAACGCCACGTCGAATCGGTTGTAGATGACGCCAGGGTCATCGCTGATCTGCGGAAAAGTCAGACCGTGCTTGTCGATGAACCCCTGGAATGAGTCATCGTCGCCAGTCCATGCGACTCCGATGAAGTTGACGGAGTCACCGAACTTTGCTGCTGCCTCCTCGACCGAGGGGGCTTCACGATTGCAGGTGCTTCAAGTGGGAGCCCAGAACCAGAAGACCGTTGGCTTGCCGGCCAGGGTGGTGGCATCGAGTTCGCCACCGCCAACGAGTGGAGCGCTGAACTGCAGCGCGGCGGGGGCGGCGGCCGTATCGCTGTCGGATATCGCATCGTCGCCGGCTGCATCACCAGTTGCCTCTGCAGCCGGAACCTCTGCAGCTGGCACCTCGGTTGCTGGCTCGGCCGCGATCTCCGTCGCCGAGTCGGTCGCGGACCCACCGCTACACGCCGTCAACAGCAGGCTGCCCGCAGCGATGGCGCCAAGCACCCGTGTCGACTTCATGCCGCCACACTAACGCTGGCGCCAGTGGGTGACGGCCCGTGCCTCCTGGGTTTCGCGGACGTTTCGCGGTCATCACGATCACCGTCACCGTCACCATCACCGTCACCATCACCATCGCCGTCACCATGGCGACCAGTATCCCGATCAGCGTGCTCCAGCGAGCGGGATGCGCGCTCGCACCCGCAGATCCGGCCCGTAGCCTTTCTGACGATGAAGACGCGGACCCTGTTGCTGCTTTCGGTCGGGACAGCACTGATGATCTTGCTCGCCGGTGGTGCGCTGCTGTTCCAGTTGTCCAACCAGGAGTCGACGAGCGCCTCGCTCGCGTTCGGGCAGGTCACAACTGTTGGCGACGTCGACGTGACCGTCAATGGATCAGACGTCGTCGCCGACACGCTCGTCGTTTCGGTGGCAATCTCCGGAGTGGACGACATCGACGGTATCGAGAGCTTCCGTCTCGTCACGGGCGACCGACGGCTGGACCCAATTGCTGCACCGGCAGCAGGTCGTTGTGCCGAGATCACCGTTGCCGTGCAAGAGTGCGCCATCGAGTTCGACATCAGTGCCAGTCAGGGCACGAGCCGAGTCCTGGTCTTGCGTCGTGGTGAAGATCAAGCGACCTGGCGGCTCGGCTGACCGGTTTGGCGACGACCGCAGAACCCGCCGCGCAGCCCCTCGCACAACCCCTGTCGACCGCCATTCCCGCGTGCCTGGTGGCCGGACCACTGGTTACCGGCGGGTACCGCGGGACGGGTGGCCAGGATGGCGCTACCGTGCTGGACGATGAGTGATCAGTTTGACGTCATAGTGATCGGTGGGGGCCCAGGTGGGTACTCCGCAGCCCTGTACGGAGCATCGGCCGGGCTCAACGTGGCCCTGGTTGAAATGGATGCACTGGGTGGCACCTGCCTCAACCGTGGCTGCATTCCGGCCAAGGCGTTCCTTGAGACCGCCGCGGTGAAACGACACGTCGACCATGCGGCAGAATTCGGTATCAATTCCGGCGGCCCGGCGACGGTCGACTTCGCACGGACCCAGGCGCGCAAACAGGGCATCGTCGATGGTCTCGTTGGCGGCATCGCTGCGATGTGCAAGGGACGCAACGTTGAAGTGTTCAACGGAACCGGCTCGCTCGGTCCAGGTCGCACCGTCGGCGTTGCGATGAACGACGGTTCGAAGGCGATCATCACGGGGACCAACGTGATCCTCGCCACCGGCTCGGTACCACGCACCATTCCCGGCTTCGACCGTGGTGGCCCCATCATGACGAGCGACGAGGTGCTTGACCTCGACTACGTTCCGTCGCGCGTCGCGGTCATCGGTGGCGGTGCCATCGGCTGCGAGTTCGCTTCCACGTTCGCCGATCTCGGTGCCGAAGTCACCATTCTCGAGGGCGCGCCGAAAATCCTGCCGGGCCTCGACAAGGACGTCGCGAAGGTCGTCGAGCGCTCGTTCAAGAAGAAGAAGATCGCTCTGAAGACCGGGATCATGGTCAATGGACATGAGCCGAACGACTCCGGTGGCACGAAAGTCAACTTCGGTGACGGCGAGAGCGTCGAGGTCGATGCTGTGGTCGTATCCGTGGGCCGCCGACCGCTGGCCGATCATCTCGGTCTCGAGGGCACTGCCGTTGTCGTTGACGAGCGTGGCTTTGTGCAGGTCAACGAGTTCTGTGAGACCGGCGAGCCTGGCGTCTACGCCGTCGGCGACTTGATCAACACCCCGCAACTTGCGCACGTCGGCTACGCCGAGGCGATTCTCACCATCAAGCACCTGCTCGGCGAGTCACCGATGCCAGTGATGTACGACAAGGTGCCATGGGCCATTTACTGCCACCCCGAAGTTGCCTGGGCCGGACCGGGCGAACAGCAGGCGAAGGACGCCGGCCACGACGTCGTCGTCGGCAAGCATCCGTTCAAGTTCAACAGCCGCGCTCAGATCGTTGGCGAGACCGAAGGCCTCGTGAAGGTCATCGCCAAGAAGAATGCTGATGGCACCGCTGGCCAGATTCTCGGCGTTCATATGGTCGGCCCCTGGGTCACCGAGCAACTGTCCGGCGGCTACCTGGCCGTCAACTGGGAAGCCACCGTCGACGACGTCGCGGAATTCCTGCAGCCTCATCCGAGTTTGAGTGAGTTGTTCGGCGAAACCGTGCTCTCTCTCACCGGTCGCAATTTCAACGGCTGATCACGCCGGCCCAACTCCTCAGCACGACACCAGTTACGACTTCAGTAAGGACACCCCATGGCAGACGTCATTCTTCCTCAGCTCGGCGAGACCGTCACCGAAGGCACGATCACACAGTGGTTCAAGAGCGTCGGTGACACCGTCGCCGAAGATGAGCCGTTGTTTGAGGTGTCGACTGACAAAGTCGACACCGAGGTGCCGTCGCCAGTATCGGGCACGCTGACCGAGATCCGCGTCGAAGAAGGCGACACTGTCGATGTCGGCACCGTGATTGCCGTGGTCGGAGATGCTGACGGAGCCGCACCGGCAGCTCCTGCTGCAGAACCCGCCGCTGCAGCCGCTCCGGCTCCCGCTCCCGCTCCCGCTGCGGCTCCGGTCGCAGCCCCGCCTCCTGCTCCTGCTCCTGCTCCTGCTGCAGCGCCCGCTCCGGCCGCAGCGCCCGCTCCGGCGCCCGCTCCGGTCGCAGAGTCGACCACCGCTCAGGCGGGCGACAATCGCCTGCTCTCGCCGGTCGTCCGCCGACTCGTCAACGAGAACGGCCTCAACCCCGACTCGATTGCCGGAACGGGTCCCGGAGGTCGCATCACTCGCGATGACGTGCTCGATCACATCGACGCCAAGAGCACCGGGACCGCTGCGGCAGCACCGGCTCCGGCAACGCCCCCGCCTTCCGCGCCCGCTGCAGCAGCGCCACCTCCCGCCGCGCCGGCTGCCGCTGCACCCGCTGCTGCCGCACCCGCAGTCGCAGCTGGCGAACGTGACGGCTCGGTCCGTCTGTCCAAGATCCGCCAGCTCACCGGTGCTCACATGGTGATGAGCAAGGCCGTCAGCCCGCACGCCTTCAGCGTGGTCGAGGTGGACTTCGCCAATGTCGACGTCGTCCGTAACAAGGTCAAAGCCGACTGGAAGGCCCAGCACGGCTTCAGCCTCACCTACCTGCCGTTCATCTCGCGTGCGGTCATCGACGGTCTGCGTGAGTTCCCGCATCTCAACGCGAGCGTGGGCGACACCGATCTCGTCGTGCACAACTTCATCGATCTCGGCATTGCCGTCGACCTCGACTATGAAGGCTTGCTCGCGCCGGTCATCCGTGACGCTGAGAGCAAGCGCCTCGGTGCCATCGCGAGCGAGATCTCCGACCTTGCAAACCGTGCTCGCGATCGCAAGCTCAGCCCCGACGAGATCTCCGGTGGCACCTTCACGCTGTCGAACAACGGCTCGGCCGGCTCGGTGCTCACGATGCCGATCATCAACCAGCCTCAGGTCGGCATCATCTCGACCGACGCGATCGTCCGCAAGCCGGTCGTCACGAAGGGGCCGGACGGCGGCGAAGCGATCGCCATCCACCCGGTCGGCAACCTCGCCATGAGCTGGGACCACCGTGCCTTTGACGGCGCATACGCCGCTGGATTCCTCAAGCGGGTGAAGGAAATTCTCGAGACCAAGGACTGGTCAACCGAGCTGTGATCGTGCGCCATGGCTGATCCGCTGCGCGTCCGCTGGTTGGGCACGGTGCCCTACCGCGAGGCGCTGGCCGTCCAAACCTCACTGTTTGAGCACGGCACGGGGCAGCACCTGTTGCTGCTCGAACATCCGCACGTGTTCACCTACGGCCGCACCGCTGATCTTGCGACCAACCTGAAGTGTGAGCCTGCGACGGTCGGCGCTGAACTCGTCGCGGCCAAGCGCGGTGGCGACATCACGTATCACGGCCCCGGTCAGCTCGTCGGGTATCCGATTCTGAACATCGACAACAAGCTCGGGGCTACCGGCCACGTCTGTGGCGTCGAAGGCTTGATCATCGACGTGCTCACCGAACTCGGTGTGCCGAACGCTGGGCGACTCGAGGGGTATGCCGGAGTCTGGCTCGATGCCGGCACCGAACGGGAACGCAAGATCTGTGCAATCGGGGTGCGACTCAAGAAGGGGCGCACGATGCACGGTTTTGCGCTCAACGTGGCGACGGACCTGGCGTTCATGCGCGAACACATCGTGCCATGCGGCATTGGGGACAAGCCGGTCACGTCGCTCGCCGAAGAAGGCATCGACGTCACGATGGAACAGGTTGCCGCCGTTGTCGCCCGCTGTGCAGCAGACCGGTGGGCTGCCGGCGTGGCAGAACGACAGGACGTGGCATGGCGACACGCTGCCGACGGGCGCGACCTCACCGCGTTCTCACGCGGTGAGGGCCCTGGCGAGCAAGTCAAACTTGTGTCCAACCGTGCCGCAGTTCGCCTCGAAGATGCCGGCGTCGACGTGGCAGCCGGCTTGTCGATCGAGACACGCAAGCCCGACTGGTTGCGGCCAAAGGTCGAACTCGGCGCCGAGGTCATGGAGCTGAAGAAGACGATTCGCTCGCTGGACCTCGTCACCGTGTGTGAGGACGCCGGCTGTCCGAACCTCTCCGACTGCTGGTCGGACGGTACGGCGACGTTCATGGTGCTGGGGGAGCGGTGCACCCGGGCGTGTGGCTTCTGCCTGGTCGACACCCGCAAGCCGATGCTGCCCGCCAGCGACGAGCCGGAGCGTGTGGCCGAAGCAATCGATCGGATGCAGCTCGATCATGCCGTGCTGACGATGGTCGCTCGCGACGACCTCGCCGATGGCGGCATGGCGCACGTCGCGGCCTGCGTCGAAGCGATCCGGCTCCGACGCTCGACGGCCAACATCGAAACCCTGATTTCGGACGCCAAGGGCGACGAGGCGTCTCTTGATCTGTTGTTTGCGGCACGTCCTGACGTGATGAACCACAATGTTGAAACGGTCGCACGCCTCCAACGAGCGGTCCGCCCGTCAGCGGGTTACGCCCGGTCGCTTGGCGTGCTTGCCCGAGCCAAGAAGGCAGGCCTCGTCACGAAGACCGGCTTCATGGCGGGGCTCGGTGAGACCGACGACGAGATCGTCGGCCTGCTTGCTGACCTCGCCGACCTGGGCGTCGACATCGTCACCATCGGCCAGTACCTGCGCCCGACATCGAATCATCTCCCGATTGCCCGCTACGCCGAACCCGCCGAGTTCACGCGGTGGAAGCAGATCGGCGAGTCCTTTGGTATCGGCCACGTCGAAGCCAGCCCGCTCACCCGCAGCAGCTATCACGCCAAGTCGGCTGCAGATGCAGTCACCCAGCCAGTCGCGGTGTCGTTGACGCGAGGGTAAACGGGGGGAGACCTCGCGCCGTCAGCCAGCAAGATCCGTCGGCGTTCGCCAGTGAGTTGCGTGTCAGGGTGTCACGAAGTCAGCGACGACGGCGCAGTGATCGCTGGGCCACACGCTGACACCGTCGACCTCGAGGGGCTTGGTCGCCACATTCCAGACGCGAGTCGGATTCCCGACCGGCTTTGGCCGCGGCCACGACGTGAGGAGGTAATCGAGACGACGGTTCGGCCAAGCGCTGTCGGTCGAGTACGGGTTCTCGGCACGCCATGTGTGACCCGGTCCATTGCCGACCTGCTCCCACACATCGGTGAACACGATGCCGTCGACACCCGGGCTGCGGCCGGTGAGCAGCCGCACCTCGTCGCTGTCGGGCACGGCATTGAGGTCTGCGCCGACAATCACCGGCAGATCCGATGTCGGGTCGCCTCGCCACTCGATGCCGAGTTCCAGCAGATGACGGATCTGGCCCTGGCGTGAGGCCGAGGCGTCGAATCGGTGATCGAGATGCGTTGAGGCGATGGGCCACGGGCCCCACGGCGTCGCCACCTCCGCCGCTACGACTCGGCGATGGCCGGGTTCGCCAGCTGCGTTCGGCAAAGGGAGCGAGGCGATCCGTTCGACCGGCCAGCGGGCAAGGATCGCATTCCCGAACGATTCACCATTCCACACGACCGGATCGGTCCGCACGGCGTGCAGACCGAGCGCCGCTGCGAGTTCATCTGCAACGTCGCGGTCGCCGTTGCTCCACACCTCCTGGAGGCAGACGATGTCCGGATCAACGGATCGGATCGTCTCGATGATGGCGGCGAGGCGTTGCTCGAATGGTCCGAACCGCCACCAAAGATTCCATGTCATCACGCGCACGGTCACGCGCTCATCCTGGCAGACCTCTGTCGGTTTTCATCCCACATCAGTGCGAGAGAGCGAAATGGGTTGGCGGTACTCTCGGATTGGTGAGCGCAGCATGGTCGGTCGAACAGGTCGCGTCGGTCGCCCCGTCAGCATCGGCAATGTCAGCTGCTCAGTCGCTTGCCACGCCGACCCGCTGGAGCCAGCTCGGTGCCGACCGCACCGGGGTGTGGGGATCATTTCAGGGCAGCGGTGCGGAGCCGTACGACACGATGGTCGATCATGCACGCCTCGGTTTCGCATGCTCGTGCCCGAGTCGTCAGACGCCGTGTAAGCACGCGTTGGCGCTGCTTCTGCTGTGGGTCCGCGGGCAGATTGCCGACACAGTCGCGCCGTCGCATATCGAAGCGTGGATGCAACGCCGAGGGGCCGCATTGTCCCGAGCCGCGGCCGCCGCAGACAACGAAGCCGGCGAGCTATCTGGCGGTGGGAATGCGACGGGAAAGCCTGACGCCACGGATGGATCGGGCGCAACCCTCGACGGTGCGGTGATCGGTGACGAGCAGCCGGCGCCACCGACGCCACCACCCGACCCCGATCGCAACACAGCGCGTGACGATCGGGTCGCACGGATGCACGCCGGGCTGGCCGAACTCGACCGATGGCTCGACGACCGGATCAGGACCGGACTCGCTGACCCGTCGCTCGCTCGATACGCCACATGGGACCAACTCGCAGCACGGCTGGTCGATGCGCAGGCCGGCAGTCTGGCCAACCGGGTCCGGAGACTTGCCGGGCTCGTGGGTGCATCGCCTGACTGGCACGACGACGTGCTCGCTGAGCTCGGGATGCTGCACCTGCTCGCGCAGGCCGGGCGTCGGATCGGAGCGCTGCCCGACTCACTCGCCGACGCGGTGGCGACAACCGTCGGGTGGCAAGTGCGCCAGGCCGACGTCCTGGCAGGTGTCCCCGACACCGACGAGTGGCTGATTGCTGGGCGCAGCGATGTGCGCGAAGACCGCATCGAGGTGCGACGGCACTGGCTGCGGGGCGTGAACTCTGGACGATGGGCCTTGGCATTGTCGTTTGCTGCGTACCAGCAGAGCCTCGACACGTCGTTGCCCGTGGGGTCGTCGTTGCGTGCGGACCTGCATCGGTATCCCGGGCCAGCGCTACGCGCACTGGTTGGCACGAGATACCACGATCCAGTTGATCACCCGAGCGTCGCAGCGCAGTTTGCTGCATCGGCCTGCTCAATCGCTGACGGGTGCGCCGAAGTCGGTGTCATGGTGGCGGCTGAGCCGTGGCTTGATCGAGTCCCGGTGACGGTGCACGCTCGCCTCGCTCGGGCTGGACAGGCATGGGCGTTGGCGGATTCCACTGGAAGCATGCCGATCCTCGATCTCGGCACGCGGGCGTTTGACGCCGGGGTGGCGATGCTGCTCGCGGTGTCCGGGGGCAAGCCGGTCGATCTCACCGTCGAGTGGACGCCGCATGGTGTGGTCCCGCTGTCGATCCACCTGCCCGACCGAACCGTTGACATTGGGCCTCGCGCCAACACGTCGTTCGTGAGCGCGGCATGACAACCGAGTCGATGCAGGAACATTGGCAGCAACTCGTGACCGTTGCACTGCTGGGCACCGACCGCAGGGATCCGCCGAATCCGCCGGGCCCCTTGGCCGACCTCGTGGCTGACACCGCCCGGTCGTCACCCTCAGAGCGAATGCTCGCCCAGGTTGCAGCGTGCACTGCCGTTCGGCGTGCCGGGGTAGTGCCGGGGCCGGTCCTCGACGAAATTGTCGTGCCGGACACCGACGCTCGACCGATGTGCGTTCCCGCAGCGGTCGAGCGCTGGCATCACATCACAGCGTCGTGGCCGGTGCTCGAAGACGAGTGGATGCTCACGCTCATCGGCAATGGCTGGCGAATCGCGCCGGAGCTACTCCCCGCGATGTTGCTGCGTCATCGCAGCGACCCGGTCCGACGAACACGTGTGATGGTCGGAGCCGGTGACGCCGGTCGCTGGCTCGTCGGACATCTGGCCGACCTCGAACCCCGACACTCAGCGGTGTCGGTCACCCCCGAGGCGCTGAGTGAGTTGCCCGAACTGCCGATCGCGCCCGAATTGGCAGAGATGCTTGACTGGCCAGGAGCAGAAGCCGGAGCGGTGCTCGCGCAGTCGATCGAGGCCGGATCACTCGGTCAGAGTCACAAGCCAATGCTGGTCAACCTCATCGCACGAGTTCGCCCGGACGCGTTGCGCGTCCTTGCTGACGCGCTCAACAGCGTCGACCCGATGGCGACTGGCCACGGGCTGGCCACCGTGCTCGTTGATCTCGCCACCACTCGTCACCGCATGCTCGAGGAGTTGATGCGCTGAGTTTGGCGACGCGATCAGTCGGCGAGTTCGTCGTCGAGTTGCTCGATCAGCGCTTTTGGAGCGATTGATCGGAAGCTCTCTTCGATGAATCGGTGCAGCATGTCGGTGGCGCCGTCGTCAAGACCAGGGATCGGGATGTTGGTCCAGCCATCTTCGCCCATCCCGTACGACATCGCGGAGGCGCCGGGCAGGGTCATTGCCTCGTCGAGAGACTCGATCAGTCGCACACCGATGCTCGGCGCGTCCTGATTGCCGTAGAAGGCAAAAATCTGCTTACGAACTTTTGTGACGCGGCTCTCGTCCCAGGGCGTGTCGAACCATGCCTCGGGCAAGGAGAGCGCAAAGCTCTCAAGTTCGTCCTGGAGCTTCTTCGCTCCACGCATGCTCACGGCCGCCATGACTTCATTGTCGCAGCGGATTTCGGAAATCGGAGAAGAGTCTGGCCACATTTCTGACGGGCGTCCGTCGCCCGCCATCTGAGTAACGTCAACGCCGATGACCATCGCCAACGTCCCGCCGGCTGCCGACATCCTGCGGCCGCACGCTGAGCAGCAGTTCGCGCACGAACTGGCGGCGCTTGCCGCCGTCGATGACCGGGCCCGCCCGCCCGGGTGGAACCTGTCGCCGTGGGCAGTGGTGACCTACCTCCTCGGCGGAACACTCGGCGACGGCACGATCATCTCACCCAAGTACGTCGGCCAGCAGCGCCTGATTGAAATCGCCGTTGCGACGCTCGCCACTGACCGTGCGCTGCTGCTGCTCGGTGTACCGGGCACGGCCAAAACCTGGGTGAGCGAGCATCTCGCAGCGGCGATCAGCGGCGATTCGACGCTGCTCGTCCAAGGCACCGCAGGCACCACAGAAGAAACGTTGCGGTATGGCTGGAACTATGCCCGGCTGCTCGCCGAGGGACCGTCGAAGGAAGCGCTCGTCCCGGGACCCGTGTATCGCGGGATGGAACGTGGAGCGATCGTGCGTGTCGAGGAACTCACTCGGATGCCACCCGAAGTGCAAGACGCACTGGTCACCGTGCTGTCCGAGAAAGTGCTGCCCATCCCGGAACTCGACAGCGAGATCGCCGCGGTCAGCGGATTCAACCTGATCGCCACGGCCAACGACCGCGATCGTGGGGTCAACGACATCTCGAGCGCACTCCGCCGAAGGTTCAACACCGTCGTCCTGCCTCTGCCCGCAACGGCGGAGGAAGAGATCTCGATCGTCAGCCGACGCGTGGCCGAACTCGGTGTCGCACTCGCGTTGCCCGAGGTTCCGGCAGCGGCCGATGAGATCCGGCGCGTCGTCACGGTGTTCCGCGAACTGCGGTCGGGTGTGACCGACGATCAGCGCACCAGCCTGAAGATGCCGACCGGCACCTTGTCGACGGCCGAAGCGATTTCGGTGGTGACCAATGGTCTGGCGCTGGCCGCGCACTTCGGTGACGGGTCGTTGCAGGCCGGCGACGTGGCCGGTGGGATCGTCGGTGCGGTGGTCAGCGACCCGGTGCACGACCAGGTGGTGTGGCGGGAGTATCTCGAAGGCGTGGTCGCCGAACGGCCGGAGTGGGCCGACTTCTACGAGGCATGCCGCCAACTCGACACGTGACCGACACCGCGACGAGAACTGACACCGCGACGACAAAGGTGCATTTGCTGGGGATCCGGCATCACGGCCCCGGATCTGCCCGCTCAGTGGTCGCAGCGTTGAACGCGATCCGACCGTCGATCGTCCTGGTCGAAGCACCCGCGGACGTCCAGTCGGCATTGCGCTGGGTCGGCGACCCCGGCCTCGTGCCACCGGTGGCACTGCTCGGCTATGTCGTTGCCGAGCCAGCCCGAGCGCTCTTCGCTCCGTTCGCTGCGTTCAGTCCGGAGTGGCAGGCCATCGCCTGGGCGAACACGAACGAGATCGAGGTGCGTGCCATCGACCTCCCGATGGCAAACACGTTTGCAGGCGCCGCCGGGGGCGATGACGCCGCGGCTGAATTGGTGGCCGACGCCGCCCCGCCCGACCCGCTACGGGCACTGGCACTTGCCGCTGGGGATACTGACCCTGAACGCTGGTGGGAGGACGTGATTGAGCATCGCGGTGACGGTGCACCAGCATTCGAATCGGTTGCTGAGGCAATGACCGCAGCGCGCGACGGCACGGTCACCTCGATGGGCGAAGAGCGACGTGAGGCCCACATGCGGCGCGCCATTCGCGCTGCAATCAAAGACGGGCACGAATCGATTGCGGTGGTTTGCGGGGCCTGGCACGTGCCCGCGCTCGACGTCGCTGCGCACGCGGTGAAGACCGACACGGCCACCCTGCGCGGGTTGCCGAAGGTCAAGGTCGCGGCGGCTTGGGTGCCGTGGACGCACCGTCGGCTCACGCAAGCGTCGGGCTACGGCGCCGGCGTGGTCAGCCCGGGTTGGTACCGGCACGTGTTCAATCACCCCGGACCAGACGGTGTGGCCCGATTCTTCGTTGATGCAGCTCGCGTGCTGCGCGACCGTGGTCTGTCTGCATCGCCCGACCATCTGATCGGTGCGACCCGGCTGGCGGACTCACTCGCCGCGATGCGCGGTCGGCCGCGCCCAGGCCTGGCCGAGGTGCTCGACGCCGCCGACTCGGTGATGGGCGGCCTCGACCTGGTCCGCAACGAACTTGTCGTCGGTGATGCGCTCGGCTCCGTTCCCGAACATGCGCCTCAGGTGCCGCTTGCACGTGATCTCGTCAAGGCGCAGAAGACGGCGCGCCTCAAGCCCGATGCCGCGGTGAAGACCGTCGAGGTGGATTTGCGGACGCCGACCGGGTTGCGTAAGTCGCACCTGCTCCATCGGCTGCTTGCGCTCGGCGTGCCCTGGGGAGTCCCAGAGGAAGGGCGTGGATCGTCAGGCACGTTTCGCGAGACCTGGCGCGTGGCGTGGGAACCCGAGCTGTCGATCAGACTCGTCGAGCGATCGGGCTACGGAACCACCGTGGCATCGGCGGCATCGGCGCGGCTCATCGAACGCGGGCGTGAAGCAAGCGATCTCACCGGGTTGATCAGTGTGCTCGAGGCCGCGCTGTTCGCTGATCTGTCTGATGCCGTGCAGCCATGCGTTGCGCGACTTGCTGAACGCGCGGCGAACGATCCCGATATTGGCGAGCTGATGGACGCCGTCGTCCCGCTCGCGAACGCGCTGCGGTACGGCGACGTCCGTGGGACCGATGCCTCATCGATGCGTACGGTGTTCGACGGCATCGTCGTCCGCATCCTCGCCGGTGCTGCCGTGGCATGCCGGCAACTCGATGACGATGCCGCGGTCGTGATGGTCGAACGGCTTGCAGGCGTGCAATCGGCGCTTGCGGTACTCGGTCACCCAGCCCGGGAGCGTGATTTCCCGGCGGTGCTTGATCAGCTCGCGTCTGCCCGCAACGTCCACGGCCTTGTGCAAGGTCGAGCGACGCGACTCCTGCACGACGGCGGAGCATGGCAGACGATTGATGTCGAACACCGCCTGTCGCAGGCACTGTCGCCCGGCACGCCCCCGGTCGTCGGCGCAGCGTTCATCGAGGGATTCCTCGCTGGCTCCGGGACCGTGCTCGTCCACGACGCTGACTTGCTCGGCGTCGTCGACCGCTGGCTCTCGTCGTTGACGCCGGTTGCCTTCGATGCAGTGCTCGTCTTGCTCCGCCGAACGTTTGGTGGATTTGAAGCAGCTGAACGGCGCCAGATGATGACGTTGCTGATGGGGCAGATGGCTGCACGGGACGTCGGCTTCGGTACCGACGTCGACCCTGTTCGCTCCGCTGAGGCGCTCCGTACGGTCCGGCACCTCCTCGGTCTCGCCCCGGCAGATGTGACTGCTGCGCACGACGAGGTGCCGGCATGACCTCATCGACGGCTGGCGCAGCTGGTGCGGATGTTGTGCAGGCGCCGCTTCCGCAGGTCTCGGCGTCGGAACGGCGCCGACGTTGGCGGCTGGTGCTCGGCGCTGCGGCCGAAGGAATTGATGACGAGCGGGAGAGCCAGGACGCGCCGGGAGCCACCGGCTTGGGTGCAAGCGAAGGCGAAAGTCATGGTCAAGGCGAAGGCGAAGGCGAAGGCAAAAGCGAAGGCGCCGGGGGTACGGAGGGCGTGGAGGAGCAGCAGCGAGGTCCGCAGGAGCCAACGTCGCGCAGTGCTCCGGGGTCAGCGCCAGCACTCGGTGGTGACGACAAACGAGTCGATGCAGCCCTTGGAGCCCTGTATGACCGAGACGATGCGAGCTCGAATACTGGTGCGCGTGGCAAACGACTTGGCGGCAAACGGGCCGGTGGGTTGGGACGATCGAAGCCGGGTGTGGTGCGATGGCTCGGCGATATTCGCACGTACTTCCCGACCCCGATGGTGCAGATCATGCAGCGCGACGCGGTCGAGCGACTCGACTTGAAGCAGCTGCTCCTTGAACCCGAGCTGTTGCAGTCGGTCGAGCCCGACATTCACATGGTGACGCTGCTCGTCGAGCTCAATGCGATGTTGCCTGACGAGACTCGCGCAACCGCACGCCAAGTGATCGCGAAGGTGCTTGCCGACATCGAAGCGCGTCTGGTCGACCAGACGCGTCAGGCAGTGCGCGGGGCCCTCGCCCGATCGGCACGAACCCGTCGCCCACGGCCGGGCGACATCGACTGGAATCACACCATCGCTGCGAACCTGCAGCACTGGCTCCCCGAACATCGCACGGTGGTCCCCGAGCGTCTGATCGGCCACGGCCGTCGTCAGCGCAGTCTCGCCAAGGATGTCGTGATCGCGGTCGATCAGTCCGGGTCGATGGCCGACAGCGTGGTGTATGCGTCGCTGTTCGGCGGTGTGCTCGCGCAGTTGCCGGCGCTGCGCACACGGTTTGTGGCGTTCGATACCGCCGTCACTGACCTGACTGCATTCCTGCACGATCCGGTCGAGGTCCTCTTCGGTGTCCAACTCGGTGGGGGTACCGACATTGCGAATGCGCTCGGCTACTGCCAGCAGCTGATCGAGCGGCCGCGGCACAGTGTGTTGTTCCTGGTCACCGACTTGTACGAAGGCGGCAACGTCGCCACGATGCAGCGGCGCGTTGCTGAGATCGTTGCATCAGGCGTGCAGGTCGTGGTGTTGCTGGCGCTGAGCGACGAGGGAGCTCCGGCGCATGATCACGCGCAGGCAGCGGCGCTCACGGCACTGGGAGCGACCGTGATGGCGACGACGCCGGCAGAATTCCCACAGGTACTCGCTGACGCACTGGCCTGATCAGCACACTGAACGTGTAGGTTTTCGCCCGTATGGGTCAGCTGGTCGCCGTCACTGAGAAGCCGAGTTCCACGCCTGGCGTGGTGCGTTTCGAGATCAATCGGACACTGTCTGGGCAAGGACACGAGCGGTTCCGCTCGGTGCTCGATGCGCATGGCAACACGCCATCCGATGAACTCGCTCGCCGTCTCTTTGGGACCGGCCAAGTCGCTGGCGTTCACGTGTACTCGAACATCATCACGGTTGACCTCGAAAAGGGCTTTGACTCGGCCGGGCTTTCCGATCTGGTCCGTGACATGTACACGTACTGGAAGCCCGGCGTTGAACCGCCATCGTTAGCCGATCTTCAGCCGGCAGAGCCCGCTGCTGCTGAAGCAGCCCCGAGCGGTGGCGGTGGCGACGACGCGCTGAGTGCCGTGGCACAACTCGTGCCGATGCATCTGCTCCAGCGTGGCAAAGCGGCTCGCGAGAAGTGGAACGCCAAATCAGGCTGATGTCGACGTCCGCGCCTTGCTGACGTGTGAACCAATCTCCCCGCACGGTGCCAGCTCGTGGGATTGTGCGGCATATCGTCGCGCTGATCGAAGAAGCGACGTATGGCTGACGATGTCCTGACCCTCCATGAAGCTGCCGAGGAACTCGGCGTGCACTACATGAGCGCGTATAGGTACGTGCGCCTGGGTTTGCTCGATGCGACCAAGCGCGGCGGTGTCTGGAAGGTGGAACGCTCATCGATTGCGGCCTTTCGGGCGGGTTCGAATCGTTCACCGGTTGCGGCTGGCAATCGTGCTCCATGGAGCGAGCGACTTGAGTCGCGTCTGATCGGCGGTGATGCCCAGGGCGCATGGGGCGTGATCGAAAAGGCAATGGCGTCGGGAATGGGACTCGACCGGGTCTATCTCGATGTGCTCACCCCGGCTCTTGTCAGGATTGGTGAGCGGTGGGACGCTGGTGAACTTGACATTGCGATCGAACACCGCGCCAGCGGCATCGCCATGCGGATCATTGGTCAGATCGGACCGAAGTTCGTTCGTCGTGGGCGCTCGCGCGGGGTGGTCATCGTGGCATCACCGACTGGCGAGCAACATGGATTGCCGTTGGCGATGCTGAGTGACCTGCTGCGACTTGAAGGGTGGGAGGTGACCGACCTGGGTGCAGATCTGCCAGCGCCGTCACTGGTCCGTCTCATGCAAGACACGCCTGACGCAGTGGCGATCGGGCTCTCTGCGTCGTCGCCGGAGAGCCTTGCGGCGCTGGCCGAAATGTGTGCCGCCGTGAGCGCCGCGGCGCCGCAGCTGCTTGTGGTGCTCGGCGGCGGGGCGATCCAGGACCGCGACCACGCAGTGGCGCTCGGTGGGCATGACTGGGCAACGACCAGTGAGCAGATGAGTGATCTGATCGAAGCGCATCTTGCTGCTCAGGGCCGTGTTGTTCAGAACAGTGTTGTTCAGGACCGTGTTGTTCAGAATGAGGTTGCCGCGGACTGAATCAATCACTTCTTGCTGTCTCGAACGTTTGTTCGATACAGTGCTGCAATGACGATTTCTTCTGCGCTGACCGCTCCTGCGTTGAGCGAGGTGCTCACGGCGCTCGGTGATCGAGTGGCCCCGGTATCGATGGCGTTCGAGCGGACGCTGCCCACGCCGGCCGACTGTGCCGAACTTTTTGCCGAAGGAGGGCTGGTACGTGGCCGGACGTTGTCGTCCACGGGCCCGGCGGCCACCACGGTCATGCTGCGGCTCGTCGCTGCCGCCATCGAAGCGGGGGGATGGATGGCGGTGATTGACGTGCCGACGCTGGGGCTTGATGCCGCGAGTGAATTGGGCATTGCGCTCGAGCGCGTCGTGGCGATCGACACTCAGGATGCAGGCGTGTGGGCCGATGTTGTTGCAGCAGCAGCTGATGGCTTCGAAGTGTTGGTCACTCGAGTGCCGAGTGAGGTTCGGCCGTCAACGCTGCGCAAGGTGGTCACACGATTGCAGCAGCGCGGTGTCGTGATGATGGTCGTCGGCGACCCCGGACCGCTGGCATGTGACGGCGTGATCGACACTGGCCGTCAGGTCTGGACCGGTGTTGGAGCTGGATGGGGTCGGCTGGAGCAGCGTGTTGTCGAGGTCACCGCAGCGGGACGTCGGCTCCCCGGTCAGCGCTGCCGAACAATGGAGTTCCCGGTGCCCGAGTTGCATCACGCTGAGGCGGATAACGTTGAGATGGCTGGCGTTGAGGCGGAGGGTGCACCGTCGATCCATCAGCTCTCCACTGCGAGTTAGTGCCATGGTGATGCGCATGGTCACGGTGTGGCTTCCTGACTGGCCAGTCGTTGCCGCGGGCTTCGACGGAAATCTGCCGGCGGCGGTGATGTCGGCAAACCGGGTGGTGGCCCGCACCGCAGCAGCGGCAGCAGAAGGGGTGGTGATCGGGCAGCGCCGGCGTCAGGCGCAGCGTCGGTGTCCGGAGATCGAATTGGTCGATCACGATCCTGCTCGGGATGCGCGCGAATTCGAGCCGGTGGTCCGTGCTGTTGCCGAGGTATCTCCGCGGCTCGATGTGATCGAGCCCGGATGGGTCAGCCTGGCGGCGCGAGGGCCATCGAAGTACTTCGGCGGCGACGCTGCGGTGGCCGAGCACTTGCAGCACGTCGTTGCTGAGGTCGGGATGGTGGTGCTCGCCGGTGTCGGTGTGGCTGACGGGCGATTCTCGTCGAGCGTGGCGGCTCGATTGTCGGTGCGTCGAGACAGTCCGGTGGTCGTCGAACCAGAGCAGTCGCCGGCCTTTTGCGCGTCGCTTCCGATCGGGTGGTTGCAGACACTTGGTGAATCCGACCCGGAAATGATCGATCTCTTCACTCGTCTCGGCCTGCGTCGCCTCGGTGACCTCGCGGCGCTCGATCCTGCTGACGTGCTCGGACGGTTCGGACACCCGGGGGTGCACGCGCACCGTTTGGCTGCGGGGGCTGATGTCCGTCCATCAAGCACCACTGACCCGGCCCCGGAGCGCCGACTCGACCAGGTCCTCGACGATCCAGTGGCGCAGGCTTCTGCAGTGGTGTTTGTCGCGAAGCAGTTGGCTGACGAGCTTGGGCAGTCCTTGGCGGCGACCGGGCGGGTGTGCACTCGGCTGGTCGTCGAACTCGAGACCGAGCACGGTGAACGATCTGAGCGGTCGTGGTACCGGTCAGCGGGGTTGAACGCGCCAGCAATGGTTGAGCGAGTGCGTTGGCAGCTCGATGCCTGGGTCAATCTGCCGCGCGGGAGCGAGCACGAGATCACCGGCGGCATCGCGCTGATCCGGTTGACGCCTGATGAAGTGCGTGCCGACGTCGGGAGCCAGTTGGGGCTGTGGGGTGGGCAGTCCGAAGCCGACCGTCAAGCGGCGCGGACCATTGCCCGGCTGACCAGCATGACATCCGACGATGCGGTCACCGTGCCGGTCTGGAACGGAGGTCGGTTGCCGGCTGATCGATATCGATGGGTTCCGGCCTCGAACGTCGATCTCGACGGGCGGGCGCGGGCAGTGTCGAGTGCTGGCACGGGGAGTGGTCCCAGCGGTCCGTGGCCCGGGGCATTGCCAGCCCCGTCGCCGTCGACGGTTTTCGCTGATCCTCACCCGGCCGAGGTGCTTGACGACGTCGGGCAGCCCGTGCAGGTGAGCGGTCGAGGCGTGGTGTCGGCGCCACCGGCTCAGTTCCGGCTGATGTCCGGTGACGAAGCATCAGGGTGGCGGCCGGGTCGGACTCGTGATATCGCGGCCTGGGCGGGGCCGTGGCCGATTGACGAGCGGTGGTGGGAGCCGGAAGGTCACCGGCGTCTTGCTCGGTTCCAGGTGATCACTGAAGACCCTGCAGGGGACCAGCGCGGCTACCTCGTCGTCGCCGAGCATCGCCGGTGGTGGGTCGCTGCCCTCTACGACTGACTCGGATCGTGACGGTGACCGTGTTGGTGGGCCCGCGGGATCTTGGTGGCGTCGGAGGTGACGCGTCAGGCAACGCCGACGGTGTCGGGGATTTCGATGACGGCGGGGATTTCGATGGCGTCGGTGACGTCGTTGGCGAGACGGAAGCCCACACCACGAACGGTATGGATCACCTTCGTGCCCGGAGCTGCCTTGTCGAGCTTGCGACGCAGGTTCGACAGATGCACGTCGACGACATGACTGTCACCGACCCATCGAGGGCCCCAGACGGAGTCGAGCAGCTCTTCGCGAGTGCACACCTCAGTGGGTCGACGGCAGAGCTGTTCAAGCAAGGAGAACTCGATGCGAGTGGTCTGTACTTCTTCGTCGTCGACGCGGGCTTCGCGTCGGCCAAGGTCAATGGTGAGCGGGCCGAGCACGAGTGACGAGACGGGTGTCGTCTCGATGCGCTGTTGGAGCTGACGCGGGCGGCGGAGCATGGCATGGCAGCGCGCAGCGAGTTCATCGACGTGCAGTGGAGTCGAGATGGCATCGTCGGCGCCAGCGTGCAGTACGGCGGCGCGGACTCGGTGTTCGCCATGGCCGGCGACGCACAGCATGTACTGCTCGGACGAGTGGCGAAGCATCTCGAAGAGTGGGCGACCTTCAGGCGACATCAGTCGTGCATCGACGAGCAAGATGTCAGGAGAGAACGACTGGGCAAGCATGATGGCTGCCTCTGCATGGGTCGGGGCACTCACGCAGAAACCGCTGGCACGGAGACCGGCCACGGCGATGCGTCGCAGATCGGTGTCTGAGACTGCGATCAGGATGCGTGGTGCAAGATTTGTTTCAAGGTCCATGTTGAGTTCTTCCGCCGTCTGGGGCCACAGCCGAGTGATTGGCTCGGCTGGGTCAGTGGTCATTTGTTCGCTTTCAGTGGTATCGGTCAGGAGTTTCTGGAACTCAAGAAGAAATGAGGAGCGGACGGCATCGATGTGATTTGGAATGACGATGTGGGTGGCGAAAGATGGAACGGTGCGCCACGCTGCAGTCATTGCTCGACTCCGTCGAGATGTCATCGCCAAGCAACCTGTCGACGACCGCGAACGTCAGTCACTGCGCGCCTTCGTCGAGGCGTTTGATCAACTCGACGAACCGTTTGCGCAGGAATCGAACTCGATCCACGTCACCGGTTCGGCCTTGGTGGTGGGGCCGCGCGGTGTGGTGCTGTTGAAGCACAAGCGGCTCGGTTTCTGGTTGCAGCCGGGAGGGCACATCGACCCAGGTGAGTCGCCGTGGGCAGCCGCATTGCGTGAGGCTCGCGAGGAGACGGGGCTCGAGGTGCACTTTGTCGGGCCGCTCGATGACGAGGGGGTTCCAGAGCTGTTGCACGTCGATGTGCACCCCGGTGGCCGAGGGCATACGCATCTCGACGTGCGGTACTTGCTCGATGGGGGCGACGCCGACCCTGATCCGCCGGAGGGCGAGAGCCAGGAGATTGGCTGGTACGACTGGGAGGCTGCTGTCGAGCAAGCCGACCCCGGCTTGGAAGGCATCTTGCGCTTTCTCCAACGACGTGGACTCGATTTGCACGAATAGAACGTTTGTTCGATACTTGTGTGGATGGGGTTCAATCACCCGTCCTGGTCCTGGAGCGAACTTGAAGCCACACTGTCTGATCAGCCGCCGCGCTCGGCTCCGCAGGCCAAGTCGAATCGTGATGGACGGGCCCCCGGCAGCCCGTCGTGGAATGCGGGTGGCGATGGGCCGGCATGGAGCCGTCGGCGTCAGCCCTTCGAAGCGCCAGCTGACCTGACAGCTCGAACACGAGCCGCTGCGGTGCCGTATGCCGAGCTGCACTGTCACTCGAACTTCTCGTTCCTCGATGGCGCATCGCACCCCGAAGAGCTGGCCACCGAAGCAGCGCGCCTCGGCCTCGAAGCGTTGGCCGTCACCGATCACAACGGCTTCTATGGCGTCGTCAGGTTCGCCGAGGCCGCCAAAGTCGTGGGGTTGCCAACCGTGTTCGGCAGCGAGATCACGCTCACGAGCGGAGTGGCGAGCAGGGTGCGTAGATCTGAAGCCGACACCCAGCAACAGATCGCCACCGGACTCGTGCCCGATTCGCACGCTCCCGACCCAGCAGGGACGCATCTACTCGTGCTTGCCGATGGCGTCGACGGATACGGCCGGCTCTCGCGAGCGTTGAGTATCGGGCACCTTGCCGGCGAGAAGGGCGCGCCCCAATTCGCGTTCGGTGATCTCGCCGACGCCCTGAGCGGACACGCCTGGGTGCTCACCGGCTGCCGGAAAGGGGCAGTTCCGGCAGCGTTGGCCACCGATGGGGTGGCTGCAGCGCGACGCGAGCTCCAATGCCTCATCGAAGCCTTCGGACGCGACCGGGTTCTTGTCGAGTTGTGGGATCACGGCGACCCGCTTGATTCGGCACGCAACGACGCGCTGTTCGAACTGGCCACACAGGAACGTCTGGGATGTGTGGCCACCAACAACGTGCATTACGCCACACCGCCACAACGCAAGTTGGCCGCGGCGCTTGCTGCAGTCAGGGCACGTCGCAGCCTGGCCGATCTCGATGCGTGGCTGCCTGGAGCATCAGGAGCCCACCTGCGATCCGGGGCCGAACAGTTGCAACGTTTCGCGAGGTACCCCGGCGTAGTGGAGCGTGCTGCTGAGATCGGGCGCTCCGCTGCGTTCGACTTGGCGCTCGTTGCACCGAATCTGCCGCCGTTCCCGTGCCCGCCTGACCCAAGTGGCCGGCCAATGACCGAGATGGAGCACTTGCGCGGCATCGTCGAGCGAGGCGGCCGTGGGCGCTACGGCGAGCGGCCCACGCCCGCCTCTGTGACAAACGGAAGGATGGTCGAGGACCTGTCCTTGCGGGCTCGAGCATGGCAGACGATCGACCGCGAACTCGCGCTGATCGATCAACTCAACTTCGCCGGGTATTTTCTGGTCGTGTGGGACCTGGTCGAGTTCTGTCGCCGATCCAACATCTTGTGCCAGGGCCGGGGGAGCGCTGCCAACTCAGCGGTCTGTTATGCCATCGGGGTCACCGCGGCCGATGCCGTGTCGCTCGGCCTGCTGTTTGAACGTTTTCTGTCGCCCGAGCGCGATGGCCCGCCCGACATCGACATCGACATCGAAAGTGATCGTCGCGAAGAGGTCATCCAGTACGTCTACGAGCGGTATGGCCGGCATCACACCGCACAGGTCGCCAACGTCATCACGTACCGGGCGCGCTCGGCAGTTCGTGACATGGCCAAGGCGCTCGGGTACGAGCCGGGACAACAGGATGCTTGGGCAAAACAGGTCGACGGCTGGGGCGGCGTCCGCGTGACAATGGAACAGGACGATTGTTCCATTCCGCAGTCGGTGCTCGACCTCGCGCTCGAAGTCGAAGACGCTCCACGCCACCTCGGCATCCACTCGGGCGGGATGGTCATCTGTGACCGACCGGTGATCGAAGTGTGTCCTGTCGAGTGGGGACGGATGGACAAGCGATCGGTGCTGCAGTGGGACAAGGACGATTGCGCAGCCACCGGTCTGGTCAAGTTCGACTTGCTCGGACTCGGAATGCTCTCGGCGTTGCACTCCGCCATCGACCTCGTTCGCGAGCATCGTGGCTACGAGATTGACCTCGCCACGCTCCCGCAAGATGACGACGTGTACGCCATGTTGTGTCGAGCAGACACCGTCGGCGTGTTCCAGATCGAATCGCGGGCGCAGATGGCCACGCTGCCGCGACTCAAGCCGCGCCGGTTCTACGACCTGGTGGTAGAAGTGGCGCTCATCCGCCCGGGGCCGATTCAGGGTGGGTCCGTGCATCCGTACATCCGGCGACGGAACGGTAAGGAGCAGGTCACGTACCTCCATCCGTTGCTCGAGAACTCACTCGGCAAGACCTTGGGCATCCCTCTGTTCCAGGAGCAGTTGATGCAGATGGCGATCGACGTCGCCGGATTCACGCCAGCCGAGTCCGACGAGTTGCGTCAGGCAATGGGTTCGAAACGGTCAGCTCGTCGGATGGAGCAGCTGAAGGAACGGCTGTATGTCGGCATGGAGGGCAATGGCATCACCGGTGACATCGCTGACGAGCTGTATCTCAAGATGAAGGCGTTCGCGAACTATGGGTTTCCCGAGTCGCATTCGGTGAGCTTTGCGTACCTGGTGTATTCGTCGTCGTGGATCAAATATCACGAGCCGGCGGCTTTCTGCGCAGCACTGCTCAATGCGCAACCGATGGGGTTCTGGTCGCCGCACACCTTGGTACGTGATGCTCGTCGGCACGGGGTCGTCGTGCGCACCCCCGACCTCAATGCATCGTTGGCCGGCGCCACTTTGGAGCCGTGTGAGGAAGATGGGCCAGGAGCATCAGTCGGCGGAGTCGCCGTTCGTCTCGGGCTGGGATCGATACGCGGTATTGGTGCCGACCTGGCCGACAAGATCGAGTCCGAGCGCAAGCAGCGTGGCCAGTTTGGCGATACCGAGGACCTGGTGCGCCGCGTCCCTGCGCTGCAGCTTCCACAGCTCGAAGCGATGTCCACCGCTGGGGTGTTCACCGAATGCTTCGGGCTCGACCGACGCGAAGCGATGTGGACCGTGGGAGCCACCGTGCAGTCGCGCCCGGGACGACTTGCGGGCATCATCACCGGTGACGCGGCACCACGTCTGCCAGGGATGACGCCGGTCGAAGAAGCAGTGGCCGATCTTTGGGCCACCGGCGTGTCGCCCGATGGGCACCCGACTCAGTTCGTCCGCAAGGAACTCGACGCGATCGGAGTGCTCACCTCGGCGCAATTGTGGGATCCCGAACCCGGCTCGATGGTGCATGTTGCCGGCGTGGTCACCCATCGTCAGCGGCCACAGACTGCGCAAGGTGTCACGTTCCTCAACCTCGAAGACGAGACCGGGCTGATCAATGTTGTGGTGTCGAAGGGCTGCTGGCAGCGCTTCCGGAACGTCGCGCGCGAAGCGTCGGCAATGGTCATCCGAGGTCGTCTCGAACGTTCCGAAGGCGTGATCAACATCGTCGCCGAGCGCCTCGATCCGCTGCCGATGTCGGGCACCATTGCAAGCCGCGATTTCCGTTGACCCGAGTCGTTCTGGATTGACTCAAGAATGTTCCGGTATCGACCGCTGAACGTTGCAAACCTGCTACAAACAGTGAGATGACTGACGTTCCTGGTTCTCCCGCCGGCAATCCTGGCGACTTGCCCCCTCTTGGGGGGAACCCGACCGATCCGACCATCGTGCAGCCCATCACGGCGGCAGGTGCGCCATTCAATCCGGCACCCGGTGGACCGGTCCCGAAGGAGGACCAACCGTGGTACCGCGGTCCGGGCGGGATCGCCGCTGGCGCCGCAGTGCTGGTCGTCTTGCTCGGTCTCTTGCTGTTCGCTCTGTTCGGCGGAAGCGACGATAACGATTCGGTCGTCAGCACCGACGTTGAAGATTCTGTCCAACTCGAAATCACCCGGATGACGCGTACCGAAGAGGGCGTTCCGGCCACGCTGACCGCCACTGTCATCGGGCCGGTTGCTCGGCCGGCGGACTACGGATGGATCCTCCCGCCTGGCGCACAGGCACCTGAGCCCGCCGTGGGCTCCACCGATGCATCGGGCAAACTCAAGTTTGCCTGGGCGCCAGTCGCCACCCCGACCCCTGAGACCACCTGGTCGTCAACAATCACCATCACCGAGGTGTTGCCAGCAAATGCCACATTGCTGGCAACCAGCTATGAGTGTGTGCTCAGCCGCGGCGATGTGAAGTCGAACATCACCATCTTCGTCAAGACCTCGACGGAGCCAGTGACTGAACCGCGCAACGTCGTGTACAGCTTCAGCGGAGTCAAGTTCGTGCCGGGCGACTCCGCGACCTGTCCAATCTTGAGTGGTGATATGAACGTCGAACCCACAACTACGACCACGCCCGAAACAACTACGACCACGCCCGAAACAACTACGACCACGCCCGAAACAACTACGACCACGCCCGAAACAACTACGACCACGCCCGAACCCGAAACTGTGCTGGAGATCATTCAGAATCGCGAGGACCTCTCGTTGTTCAACCAGGCAATTATCGTGGCCGGGCTGGAGAGCGACCTCAAAGGCCCGGGCCCCTTTACGATCATGGCGCCATATGACGAAGCTATGAAGCAGTTGACCGACGCACCGGACTTGACAGATGAGGCCACTGCCAAGGACTTCGTGAATGCTCACGTGCTGCGCGGCGAAAAGCTTGAGCGGGATGATTTCGTCGATGGAGAAGAGATCACTTTCGAGGACGACGTCGAACGGCTTGTCGCCGTCTCGGAGTCAACGATCATGATTGATAACGCCGAGGTCCTTGATGTACCCGCTGCAGAACAGGCCGACAATGGAATTGTCCACACGCTCAATCAGACGCTGATCCCACCGACGCCGTGATCGAGCATCCTGACCCGGTGAGCTGATCGCTCAGCGAATCGGTGAAGGGTGCATACCGAGATGCAAATCGGTGCTGTCATCGGGATCGGGCACGTACGGGTGAGCAAGGGCCACAGCCTCGTTCAGCTCGGTGCCGAGTCCCGGTTCTCGTGACGGCCGTACGTAGCCGTCCTCCCAATCGAGCGGCGTGGTGAGCAATTCGGCGTGGAAGCCGGACCAGTCTTGAATCGCCTCGACGATCAACAGGTTCGGCAACGTTGCGCCAAATTGGATGTTCGCCGCACCGAGAATCGGACCCGAGTACAGGTGCGGGGCGATCTGGCAGCCTGCGGCTTCGCCGATCGCTGCGATCTTCTTCGCGGCCAAGATGCCGCCGCACCGCCCGAGGTTGGGCTGCCAAATCGCTGCCGCCTGATGCTGAGCAAGTGCTGCGAACTCAGAGATCGTCGTGAGTCTCTCGCCCGTCGCGACTGGGATTGTCGTTTGACGTGCGACCCGTGCCATCTCTTCGGGCAGGTCGGGTTGCGTCGGCTCCTCGAACCAGAGGGGGTCGAAGGGTTCGAGCTGCTGTGCCAACCGGATGGCTCCGGCAGCGGTGAACTGGCCGTGGGTTCCGAAGAGGAGGTCGGCTCGATCGCCAACCGCCTCGCGGACGGCTCCGGTCAAGGCCACTGAGCGAGCGATGTCATCGAGACTCGGCATGTGGCCGTCGAAGGCGGTGTAGGGGCCGGCCGGGTCGAACTTGACCGCGTTGAACCCGCGCCCGACTTCGAACAAGGCCTGGTCCGCAGCTTGGGCCGGGTCTGCGTACACATCTGGTCGATCGAGCGTCGGGTAGAGGTAGGTGTACGTGCGGAGCCGATCGTGGACGCGCCCACCCAGCAGATCGCTGATCGGGCGGCCAGCATCCTTGCCGACGATGTCCCAACAGGCCATCTCGATGCCGCTCATGATGCCGACCAGCGTCGGGTCGGGTCGTAGCGCGTAACCACTCGAGTACATCCGCCGCCACAGCAGTTCAATGCGATGCGGGTCGGCATCGATGACCAATCGGTCGGCGATGTCGGTGACCATTGCCGCAACGATGTGGGGCCCGACGGTCGCGACATAGATCTCGCCGTATCCGACCACGCCGGTATCCGTCGTGAGCTTGACAACAATGAAGTAGCGGCCGCCGTGGTGAGGCGGCGGGTTCCCGATGACGAACGTGGTGCAGTCGGCGATCTTCACGGTCACACACTGGCACAGTGCTCGCATCGCACTGCGGTGCGACTTGTCGACTGGACACACGGTCTGCGACGGTCTGCGACGTGACCGAACATTTCGACCTCTTGCGGCTCGCCGACGGCAACCGCTCCACACACTTCCAACTTCCGGTGACACCCGAACTGTCGACGCCCTTTGACTTCCTCTATGGCGGTTCCGGCATTGCTGCATCAATCGAGGCTGCCGAGCGCGTCACTGAGCGACCGTTGATGTGGATCACAACCCAGTTCCTGACCAATACCGCGCCGGGCACGGTGGTCGACGTTGATGTGGCCACACCGGTTGCTGGTCGCGCGACGTCGCAGGTGCACGTGAATGCATCCGTCGACGGCGAACTCATGCTGTCTTCGCTGTGTGCCCACACCAGTCGGCCCGAAGGGAAGCGAGAGACGTTTCTTACGATGCCGTCGGTCCCGCCGCCAGAAGACTGTGGCCCGTTGGCTGAACCGTTTGACGCGGTTCCGAACCGGCCGAACAGCTTCTTTGATTTGCTCGACAGGCGGGTCGCTGTCGGCACATTTGCGTTCGGCGAGGATCAGCGACCCCAGCCGTGCCCGCTTGCGGTCTGGAGTCGAGTGCGTGGGCAGCCGCTGCGAACTGCCGCGAGCCTGGCCTTCATCGGAGACATCGTGCCGCTCGGCCTCTGCATCGCACTGGGCCAGCCACTCGGTGGCACGAGCATCGACAACACCCTCCGCATCGTCCAGACTGATTTCGAGACCGAATGGGCACTGCTCGAAATCATCCCCGAGTCATTCCAACATTCGATCGGGCACGGCTCAGTCCGGATGTGGTCCGAAACGGGCGACCTCCTCGCTGTTGCCCAACAAACCTGCATCATCCGAACGAGCCATCACTCTTCCATTTCCGCAGGTTCGGCAGGTTCGGCAGGTTCCGCAGGTACGGCGGCGACTGGCTCGGCCTGACTCAGACCCCGGTCAGCAGCGGCTCGGTCGGAATGCCGCCGTCGATCAACTGTCGCAACATGGGCGCGAAAGAACCTGGCGCAAAACCGACCGCGCCCACCTCGCCGGTTGCGACACGCTCGGCGTGCGACGAAATCTCATTGACGTCCCACCAGCGCATCTCGTGGACGCGTTCGGCCCGCATCTGCTCCCACCCGATGGCGGGAACGGCATCGAAACGGTTGGTGCGAACGAGATGAATCTGGTCCCGCTGGCCGTCGTACGTTCCATCGAGAAACGGAATCACGTGCTCGCGCGTCCAGATGTGTGGACCGACGTCGGCGCCCACGAGCCCGGTCTCCTCAGCCAGTTCCCGGTGCAGGGCAGTGAGATGATCCTCGCCAGGGTCGAGCCCGCCCCCTGGCAACGCCCACACGTGGCGGGTCGGAAACTCGAAGCGAACGAGCAAGACTTCGCTGGCCGGAGTGAGGAGCAGGGCCCGCACCGCTTGACGGATCCGCAAGCCAGCGGTGCTCGTCGGTTCAGTCACTGGGTGTGTCGCTCAAGCCGTCGTTGAAGTCCTTGTAGAGCCCGTACATCGCCTTGCATTCCTCGCACAAGGGGAGCTGCTTCGGGTCACGCGACGGCACCCAGGTAAAACCACACAGTGCTTCGACCGGCGTTCCCATGATCCGGGCCTCGAGCACCACGGCCTGAGCATTCTCACCCCGCTTCACCTTGACGATGTGCGCTGCGGTCGGTTCCTCGGTTTCAGTGGCCTCATCGGTGAGCAGGTCCGTGTCCTGCACCGGCATCGTTTCCAGATCGGTCATGGGATCAGTGAATCACATTGCGGAGCCAATGGGGTACGGTGGTAGCCGTGTTGATCACCATCATTGTCACCGTCGCTGCAGTGGCTGCTGCCGCGGGCGCCGTGATTTCTGGTGAACGTGACAACGACAAGACGCCGATCCCCATCCCGGTGCGCACGAAACCACGTCGTCGCTGACGGCGCTGCGCCTGAGTCGGCGACGACTGGATCGCGCTCTGACACATGGCACACCGGTGCGCTGAACTCGTACGCGCCTGAATCAGGCACCATGGGACGATGGCTGGGGGTCGAACGGGTTTGAAGGAGTCTTTTGTCTCCTTGTCGCTGCCCGACTATCGATGTCTGTGGTGGGCCGGAACGTTCTCGTTCATGGCCGTGCAGATGCAGTTCCTGCTGCGAGGCATTCTCGCCTGGGAACTCACCGAGCGCGACGGCGCCATTGGGCTCGTCTACCTCGTGTTCGGCGGGACGATGTTGATTGCGACCCCACTCGGTGGTGTCGCAGCAGACCGGTTGCCAAAACGGACAGTGATGCTGTGGAGCCAGGTCGCGCTCACCGCAGGCGCCACCGCGATGGGCGTGGCTGTTGTCTCTGGAAATGAACAGTTCTGGATGCTTGCTGCAGCAGGACTCGTGCAAGGCACTGCGTTCGGCTTCTATGGGCCGGCGCGAGTCGCGTTCACCACCGAGTTGGTCGGCCGAGAACAACTCGGCAACGCCATCACCCTGTCGCTCTTGAGCATGAACGGCACTCGTGTCGTCGCTCCGTCGTTGGCCGGCGCCTTGGCCGGTATCGCATTCTTTGGCATCGGCGGCGCCTACCTCGTTGCCGGTGCGTTTTCGTTCGTGTCGTTCCTCGCTGTGCTGCGTCTGCCCCGGGTTGCGCCTGCCGCCGACCTCCCCCCGGCGCGGCCGCTGGCTGAGATCATCGACGGGGTGCGCTACGTCCGGTCGCGGCCACACTTGCGTCGACTGCTCGTCAGCTCGTTTGTTGTCATCATGTTTGGCTTCAACTATGTCGTGTTCATTCCGGCATTGGTCAAAGACACCTTCGACCTCGACAACGACGGTTGGGTTGGCCTGATCAGTTCGGCGGCATCGATCGGTGCTGTGGCGGTCGGGCTGTGGCTCGCTGGTCGTGCCGATCAGCCAGGACGGTGGAGGGTGATGGCAATCACCGGCACGATCTTCGGTGCGGGCGTCGTTGCGCTTGCGCTGTCGCCGACCTACTGGGTTGCGGTGTTCGTTGTCATCATCATCGGTGGCGGCACGACCGGATACCAATCTCTGTCAAATGCCATCTCACTGAACCTGACCGAACCGTCGCATCAGGGTCGCGTGCAGTCATTGCTGCAGTTGAGCTTCGCCGGGTTCGGCATTGCCGCGCTTCCGCTCGGTTTGCTTGCCGAGGCGGTTGGCCGTCGCCAGGCGATGGCCTTGATGGGCGCAATCGCGACCGCTGCGATCCTGATCTATGCCACGGTCGAACGGTCGGCCCAAGCTGAGATTGAGGCAGGCGACCCTGAACCGGCACAGGGATCCACTCAGACGCCGACTCCGGACGTGGATGGTCGCAGGCCGGCAACGGAGCTCAAACCGTCAACTCGGCCAGCTCAGCGGTGATGTTGACGCGCGCTGCCTCTTCCCACTGCGCTCGTCCGGTTGCAGTGGCATAGATCGTTTGCCGTTCGAGAAACGCTGTGAGCACCGAGGTCCGGCCAGCGGTCCACTCAGCGTTGTCGAGGTGGCCGTATTCGTCGCGTATTTTCGAGGCGTACCTTTGGTATCCGACATCGTCGGCGCCGAGGATGGCGAGGTCGGCATCGAACAACACGGCGGTGCCGGTATCTGGCGGGTCGACATGTGTTTTGGTTCCCTCGATCATGGTGCCAACCAGAGTCGCTCGTGAGGTGTCCCACCCGAGCGCCATAAGGTCACGCCGCGCCAGGCGAGCGCTTGCTCGTTCGTTTGCCGGATGCTGCGACTCGTAGATCGCGTCGTGGTAGAGCGCAGCAGCCACGACCACGCTGAGGTCGTCGATCGACTCATGGGTCGCAAGCTCATCGATGTGGCCGAGCACGGCCTCGACGTGTTCGATGCGGTGATACCGGCGTTGGCGCTCGCGGTGTCGAAGGACGAGCCGTTCCAGGAGATCGGTGTCGAGGCTGACATGGGTGGTCCACGCAACTTCAGCCACACCGGGAGGAGCCTCGTGGCCGACGGGGGTGTTGTCGCGAGAAGAAGAGGGTGAGTTCACCCGTGCAGTCTGGCAGGCTTCACCCCGTGACGATCCTGATTGACGAGGCTCGATGGTGGCATCGTGGCGAAAAATGGTGTCACCTGGTGAGCGACGTGTCGTACGACGAGCTGCACGACTTCGCCGATCTGGTTGGCATCCCGCGCCGCGGCTTCCACGGCGACCACTACGACATCCCGGAGTCGTATCGGGCCCAGATGATCAGCACGGGCGCCACGCCGGTTGAGAGTCGAGAACTCCTTCGTCGATTGCGCAGTGCCGGACTTCGGCTGTCGCCGGCGCAACGGCGCGCCCACAAGGCGGAGCCCACCCCAACGACGCACGACTGATCAGCGCGGCCATCGCGCCGGAACGCCACAGAACTCACGTGGGCATGAGACCGACGTGCCGACCACAAACCACTCGACGAGCTCAATGTCGGACTCCCAGCATGATCGGTCGGCTTCGTGCCATCGGGCCAGGTCGCTGATCTCGAGGTCGACGTTCGGTCGAATCGAGGCAACGACAAGACCGGCGACACCGAGCGATGACCGTGCCGACTCTGCAAGTGCGTCGATGACGCCGAGCACGGCATCGGGGTCGTCGGTCCCCGACACGTGAGTGATGCTCACACCGCATCGCCGGTGGTCGAGGGTCAGCACCAGCGTTTCGGCCGATGCCTCGGGGTCAACCATCATCAAGATGAGTCGGAGAGCGACCAGCGGTGCCTCGATCGGATCGATGTGAGCACGCGGCAGATTGCTGAACGACATTGATGGAAACATGAGACCTCCTGAATGCGCTCGTTGGTGCGTGCCGCACCGCGGGACGAACGCGATGGATGAAATGCCAGGAGGGAGTCGGTGATCGCGACCATAGAGACGTGCTGTCACAGTGTTGAGCAGGTCACGGCGTTGCGCAGTACGGTCAGCGCGATGAGTGACTTCACACCCACCACCGACGAACTTGTCGAACTGAACTCTGAGTTCGCTGCGAACTTCTCGGACCACGATCTGCAGGTCGCACCGATGCGTCAGATGGCGGTTGTGGCCTGCATGGATTCCCGGATGGACACGTTCAAGTTGCTCGGGCTGGAAAACGGCGAGGCGCACATCATCCGCAATGCTGGCGGGATCGTGTCCGACGACGTGATCCGCTCGCTGTGTCTCAGTCAGCGCGCACTCGGCACCCGTGAAATTGTCCTGGTGCACCACACCGACTGCGGCCTGGAGAAGGTCACCGACGATGGCTTCAAGAATCAGCTCGAAGCCGAGCTCGGTATCAAGCCACGGTGGTCTGTCGAATCCTTCGTTGACCCCTACGCAGACGTCCGCCAGTCAATGCAGCGACTGCTGGTCACGCCGTTTGTCGACGCCACGTACATGCGCGGTTTCGTCTACGACGTGACCACCGGTGCGATCAACGAAGTCACGCTCGACTGACGGCCACCCTGAGGTCGCCATCTCTACAGAACAACCGATGGGGCTGCGGCGCCGCCCGGGTTCTATTCTGATCCATATGGCTGATGTTCGGATCTATCACAACCAGCATTGAAACTCTTCAGTCAATGCCGTGCGCATTGCAGAAGAACTCGGCGTCGACTTCGAGACGGTCAACTACATCAAGAACCCGCCGGACGCTGACGAGATTCGTGGCATCATCGCCAAACTCGAAGACCCAGCCACCGACCTGGTCCGACGCGACAGCAAGTTCAAGAAGCTCGAGCTGACCGACGACGATGTGGCCACCGACGACCAGATCGTGGACATTCTCGTCAAACACAAGCAGCTGCTCCAGCGCCCCGTTGTCGTCACCAAGCAGGTGGCCATCATCGGCCGACCAAAGGGCCGCGTCACTGAGCTCTTGAGCTGAGCGGCGCACTGAACGATGGCGGATGCTGAACCCAGAATTCGCGCCAAGGGTCGTTGGGGGCTGCTGACAGCCACGTTGTCAGAGCAGCGACGCAACCTGATCATCGGCACCGTCATCGGATTGGCGTGGATGGCAGGCAAGGTCGCCGTGCCGCGACTCGTCGGACTCGGCATCGACCGGGGCATCGAAGGCGACGACAACGTCTGGATGTGGGCCGGATTCATCGCCTGCGCAGGAGTCATCGTCGGGTTCTTCACCGCCTTCCGACGGTTCTACGCGTTTCGCGAGGCGCGCTGGACCGAGACGAAGTTACGCGAGCGGCTGTTCGGCCACATCATGTCGCTCCACGTCGGATATCACGACCGAGCCCAGACCGGCCAGCTGATGAGCCGCTCGTCGAGCGACCTGCAGCAAATTCAGCAGTTCGTTGTGATGATTCCAATCACCGCGTCGAACCTGGCGATGATCCTGGTGGTCACCGTGATCCTGGTCATCACCAACCCATTCCTCGCTCTGGTGGCCCTTGCCCCGCTGCCGTTTGTCAACTGGGCCGGCCGACGTTTCTCCCACTCCATCCACCCTGCTGTACAGGCCGTGCAAGCCGAGCAGGCCGAGCTGGCCACTGTCGTCGAGGAGTCAATCGGCGGCATTCGCGTCGTCAAGGGCTTCGGTGCGGAGCAGGTGCAGGCGGACAAGCTGAGCAAGGAAGCAGACGACATCCGTCGGGTGTCGATTGAGGCAGCGCGCATTCGGGCGAAGTTTCTGCCGGCAATCGAGCTCCTGCCGCAGATCGGCCTCATCGCCGTGCTCGGCGTGGGTGGCATTCAGGTCATCGAGGGTGACCTCACGCTTGGTCAACTCGTGCAGTTCAACTTCTACGTCGCGCTCCTCGTGGCGCCCTTACGCATGCTGGGCATGGCCATTGCCTGGGGCCAACGCGCCGCTGCAGCGATCGAACGGGTCAACGAGGTGCTCGACACCGTGCCCACCGTGAGCGACGCCACCGATCCAACGACGCTTCCAACCGGCACGGGCCTTGGTGCTGTCAGCTTCGGCAATCTTGACTTCGGATATGCACCGGAACTCCCCGTGCTCACCGGCTTCGAGCTGGAGCTGGAGGCAGGACAATCGATTGCTTTGGTGGGAGGCACTGGATCCGGCAAGTCAACGGTCGCCCGTCTACTCATCCGGTTCTACGACGTCGACGCCGGGTCGATCCAGATCGATGGCGTCGATATCCGCGACCTCACGTTGCACGAGCTACGTCAAGCCGTCGGCATTGTCTTCGAAGACACACTGCTGTTCCATGATTCGGTGAGCGCCAACATTGCGTTCGCCCACCCCGATACCGACCAGGCAACGGTCGAGAGCGCGGCTCGGTTGGCTGGAGCACACGATTTCATCATGGGGCTGCCTGACGCATACGACACCCGGTTGGGTGAGCGCGGTTACTCGCTGTCCGGCGGCCAGCGCCAGCGCATTGCCATCGCCCGGGCCATCTTGGCCGACCCGCGAGTGTTGGTGCTCGACGACGCAACCTCTGCTGTCGACCCGTCAAAAGAGCACGAGATTCGATCCGCGATGTCGACGGTGATGGATGGCCGCACGACCATCGTCATTGCGCATCGACCGGGCACGATTGCCCTGGCAGATCGGGTCGCGCTACTCGACGGGGGCCGCGTCGCAGCGATTGGCACCCATGACGAGCTACTCGCCACCGACCAGCGCTACCGCGACGTGCTCGCCGCTATGGATCGGCCTGACGATGCGTCTGTACCTGCAGGCAGCTCACCTGACGGAGGCGCGGACTGATGTGGGCGATGAACGCAATCGACGAAGACGATCGTCTGGACACTGACGAGGCTCGGCAAGTCATTCGTCGCGCAGCTCGAATGGCCGCTCCGTTCAAACGGACCGTGATGGCGGCGATCGGATTCTCCTCGATCACCACGCTCGGGCTGCTGCTCGGTCCGGTGATCGTCAAGTACGGCATCGACAGTGGTATTCGACAGCTCGACCGCGGCGTTGTTCGCAATGCCGTCATCATGTACATCTGCGTCGTCGCAGCCGCGTATCTTGCATCGCGCCAGCAGTACGTGTTCATCAACCGAGCTGGCGAAGGATTCCTCAGACTGCTGCGCGTGCGCGTGTTCGGACACATGCAGAAACAGTCGTTGGCCTTTTTCGATCGCAACAAATCCGGCGTGCTCGTTGCCCGAATGACCGCAGACATCGAGTCGATGGCCGAGCTGGTGCAGTGGGGCCTCCTGCAGTTTGTCGGTGCCGGGCTCCTCGTGACGTTCTCCTTCATCTTGCTCCTGGTGTTGAGCTGGCAGTTGACCATCGTCGCGCTCCTCGTCTTTCCCGTCCTGGTCATCGCTGCGCGCAAGTTCCAGCGCGACTCGAATGCCGCGTATCTCGATGTACGTGAACAGGTCGGTCAGAACTTGTCGACCCTGCAAGAGGGCATCGCCGGTGTCCGTGTCATCCAGGCATACGCCAGGGAGCCGGAGCAGGTCCGACGCTTCGAAACGTCGAACCGCGGCTTGTACCAGTCGCACATCCACAGCCTGCGGGTGTCAACCTGGTTCTTCGGACTCGTCGAGGCAGCAGGCATTATCGCCTCCGCCTTGGCAATCGGCATCGGAGGGTGGCTCGTCAACCGCGGTGACGTCAGCATCGGCACCGTGATTGCAGTCGTGCTGCTGCTTGCACAACTCTTCGAACCGGTCCAGCAGCTCAGTCAGCTGTACAACACGGTGCAATCGTCAGCGGCATCGCTCAGCAAGCTCTTCGGGATCCTGGACACCACGCCAGACCTCCTGGATGGCAAGCAGGTGTTACCGGCCGCCGGTGCTGTCACCGTCGCCGGAGTCGGGTTTCGCTACCCCGAGACCGAAGCGAAGGTCCTCGACGACGTGTCGATCAGCGTTGCAGATGGCGAACGATTAGCGGTGGTCGGTTCCACGGGGTCTGGCAAGTCGACCCTCGCGAAGCTGATGGCCCGCTTGTACGACCCGACCGACGGCACGATCACCTTCGGTGGCGTCGATCTGCGCGACGCGACTCTGGCATCGCTACGCGACCGGGTGGTCGTCGTTCCTCAGGAGGGCTACCTGTTCGGAGGCACGATCGCGGACAACGTCCGCGTCGCGCGCGCCGCGGCCACCGACGCTGAGGTGAGCAAGGCACTTGCAGCGATCGGCGCTCTCGACCGGTTCGAGCAGTTCGAGGACGGCATCCACACCGAGGTGCGGGAGCGCGGCTCACGACTGTCGGCAGGGGAGCGGCAGCTGGTCTCCTTGGCACGCGCAGCGTTGGTCGACCCGGCCGTGCTGGTGCTCGACGAGGCGACCAGCAACCTCGACCCTGGCACCGAAGCCGTTGTGGAGCAGGCCCTCGAATCGCTGATGAACGGGCGGACCACGATCGTGGTCGCTCACCGGCTGTCGACCATTCAACGCGCCGACCGAATTGCGGTCATCGACGCTGGGGAGCTCGTCGAACTCGGCTCACACGACGAACTGCTCGCCCTCGACGGCCGATACACGAAACTTGCCACCGCCTGGGCCAGCAGCCAGCCGTCGTAGCTTGTCGCCCCTCGGGTTGCAGGCGGACCAAACGAGGCGGGCAGCCAGCGGGATCTACCGAATGGTGCGCTGATCGTCGAGTCGGGCGAAGGACGCGGGTTACAGGATCTGGCTGAGGAAGAGCTTCGTGCGCTCCTCCTGTGGGTTATCGAAGAAGTGTTCGGGTGTCCCGACTTCGACGATCTGACCATCGGCCATGAACACGACACGGTCTGCCACCTCGCGGGCAAAGCCCATTTCGTGAGTGACACAGATCATGGTCATGCCCTCCACGGCGAGATCCTTCATCGTGTCGAGTACTTCCTTGATCATTTCGGGATCGAGCGCCGATGTCGGTTCATCGAACAGGATGACTTTTGGCTTCATCGCCAGCGACCGGGCAATCGCTACTCGCTGTTGCTGGCCACCTGAGAGTTGACCGGGGTACTTGCGGGCCTGCTCAGGGATCTTGACCCTCTCAAGGAGTTCCATCGCGCTCTCCTCCGCCTCGCGCTTGGGCATGTTGCGGACCTGCCTGGGTGCCAATGTGATGTTGTCAATCACGGTCAGGTGAGGGAAAAGATTGAAGCTTTGGAAGACCATTCCGGTCTCGCGTCGAATCTCTTGGATATTGCGAATGTCGTCGGACAGTTCGATGCCATCGACGGAGATACGGCCTCGGTCGTGACGTTCGAGCCGGTTGATGCAGCGGATCAAGGTCGACTTACCCGAACCCGACGGTCCGATGATGACGACGACTTCTTGTGAGCCGACTCGCATGTTGATGTTCGTCAGCGCTTGAAAGTCGCCGAACAGCTTGTCGACATCTTCGACCTCGATGATGGCTTCGCCGCCGCCGAGGATCTGCGTGGCATCGGCGTTGATGGTGGTATCGCTCACAGGCGACTCCCTTCGTTCTGCGTGGCTTCGCTGCCGGCGTTGATCATCGTGTCCCCACTCCCAGTCGGGTTTCGAGCCGGCGGCTCTCCTTCGACATCGTGTACGCGAACGCCCAGTACCCAACGGCGACGAATGCGTAGGTGACTGGTTGGAGACCCTTACCCAGAAACTCCTGCTGCGTGTTGGCGATGGTGGCGATCTGGAGGAACTCGGCCACACCGATGATGGCGAGCAGTGAGGTGTCCTTGAACAGTGAGATGAACTGCCCGACCATCGCCGGGATGACCGCTCGGAGCGCCTGTGGCATCACGATCAGACGCTGAATCTTGCCGGCCGACAGCCCCTGGGCCTGGGCGGCTTCGGTTTGGCCCTTCGGCACTGCTTGCAGGCCGCCACGGACAATCTCGGCGATGTACGCCGCCGAGAACAGTGTGATGACGATCATCGCTCGAGTGGTGCCGTCGGGGATCGTCGCAGCGGGCGGGAACAACAGCGGCAGCATGAAGCCCGAGAAGAACAGCAGGGAGATCAACGGCACACCACGAACGAACTCGATGAACGTGACGCAGAAGCCCTTGATGATGGGTAGCTGTGAACGCCGGCCGATGGCGAGCAGAATGCCGAGCGGCATGCCGGTCGAGATACCGGCCACCGTCACGAACAAGGTGAGGTAGAGCCCGCCCCAGTCCTTCCAGCCATAGCCGAAGCTGTCGATCGTCGACATGACGAACCAGACGACCGCGCCACCGAGCAGCGGCAGGGCCAACGCCACCACCGTGCCGGTCGCCGACGTCCGATCAATGCTGTCACCGATTGCCGTCGCAAGGATCAGCGCACCGACCAAACCCCCCAAGAGTGCGACGAGCCCGCCGGAGCCAGCGACGATCGTGGACAGTGCCACGAGGCCGACTCCGATGATGTGTGGCGAGAAGCGACGAATGCCGCTCGGGAGCTGCCATCCGATCAGGCGTCCTGCAACGAACAATCCGAGGCCGGCGAGGACGCCGAGTGTCGGCTGGATTGTCCGAGTGAAGGTCAACACGAGGAAGATGAATGCGAGGATCGGCCAGAAGCGACGCAGCAGCGCCGTCCAGGTCGGTCGCTCTGCGGGCAAGCCCTTCTCGGTGGCGTCGTCGAATGAAGTTCGGGCCATACCGGCCGAACCCAAACCGACGGCGGCGACGAGCGTGAGTCCGCCCGCCCAGGGCCGCCACAACTCGTCCTTCGGGAACTGCCCGATCATGAAGTTGCGGAGGTTCGCCCGCACGATCTCCCATTCGACGTTGATTGCCCACCGAATGCCGAAGTACAGGATCGCGCCGGCGAATGCGGCCGACACCACGGTGATCGCAGTGTTGAGCACGGAGCTGAACAGGTTGTTCTTGACCCACTGGCTGGGGGTCTGATCGGAATGCAGCGGACGATCGGCAGTGAGCGCTTGTGCGATTTCAGCTCCGAGATATGCCGTTTCGGCTGTGGACTCACTCGAGACCATGACTTACCGCCCGACGATCTGGAGTCGACGGTTGATGAGGTTGCCGATCGCCGACAGGATCAGCGAGAAGGCCAGGTAGATCAGCATGAGAATCAGCAAGAGCTGCGGCGCCGGGCGCGACTGGCCGAAGAGGTTCTGGATGACGCCGGTCGTCTCAGCAAAGCCGACGGCGATGGCCAGCGATGTGTTCTTGGTGTAGTTGAGGAACTGATTGATCAGCGGCGGGAATGCCACCCGGAAGGCCTGGGGCAGTACGACGAAGCGGTAGCGCTGGAATCCGGACAGTGCCAGCGCGTTGCCTGCTTCGACTTGGCCTTTGGGGACTGACATGATCGATCCGCGGACGATCTCAGCGATGTGCGACGCCGTGTACAACACGAGGCCGAACATGACAGCGACATATGGCATCTGCATCTTGACGCCGCCTGATGCGATGCGCTGTTCGATCATGGGTCGAGAGATGGAGAAGGGGCCGCCCAGGACGAAGTAGCCGATGACGCTGATGACGAGCAGCGTCGCGAACGACCACAGCACTCGACGGTGGGGCGTTCCGGTGGCGTCGAAGTTGCGTGTGCGCCAAACCCACATCGCAACCGCAGCGACCACAGCGACGAGAAAAACGACCTGGAAAGCACCGAAGTTCTCGCCACCGCCGATCGACGGGAAGGCAAATCGCTTGTTGTTGAAGATGAAGAGACCTTCGAGAGAAGGGGGGCCGCTGTCGGCTGCAGTCGAACTGCCGCGGATCAGCCACGAATCCTGCTCGCGTGGGAACCCGAGCAGCAAGGCCTGCCACGTGAAGACGATGACGAGCAGTGTCGGAATGTTGCGGAAGAACTCGACGTAGACCGTGGCGATTTTGGTGAGCAGCCAGTTTGTCGACAGCCGGGCGATGCCGATCAACGTCCCGAGCAGGACGGCCAATGGGATGCCGACGATGAAGATCAAGAAGGTGTTCTTGACACCTGCGATGAGAGCATTTTGAATTGACGAGTTTGGGTCGAGTGGGCTGTCAGCAATCGAGATGCCACTGGGTTGATCGAGAAAGTCGAAGTTGAGTTCGAGACCGATCTCGTCGGTGCGAGCACGGAAGTTGGCCCACAGGTAGTCACCGACCGACAAGATGACGCCAAGCGCAGCGACCTGTGCCGCGATGATGAGGACTTTGGTGTCGCGCCACGGTGGTGGACCGCCGGCGCTGCCCTTCGCAGATCGGCGCGCAGACCAGACGGCGATGTAGATCCCGGCGAGGATCGCCAGGATCAGGATGAGTCGGAGTAGCCGTTCGAGCATAAGACCAGACGAAGGGTCGGTCGCCGCAGTTCTGCGGCAACCGACCCCTCAGTTCGGAACTATCTGATCAACGGAACGGAGGCACGTACATGAGCCCGCCTTCGGTCCACAAGGCGTTGGGTCCGCGCTCGAGACCGAGGGGCGCCAGGTTGCGCTCGAAGATCTCGCCGTAGTTGCCGACCTGGCTGATGATGTTGGTGGCGAAGTCGGTGGGCAGACCCAAGCCGACTTCTGCGACGACCGAGTTGCCGTCGTCGTCTTCGATCGGCAGCCCGAGGAAGCGGCGAATGCCGGAATCCTCGCTGTCGGCGAAGCTGTCGATGTTGGCGGAGGTGATGCCGAATTCCTCAGCTTGGATCGCGGCCATGACTGCCCAGTTGACGACCTGGGCCCACTCGGTGTCACCATCAGCAACGACGGGGCCGAGCGGCTCCTTCGAGATGATGTCGGGGAGCACCGTCGTGTCAATGTCGAGCGTTGCTGCAAACGAAGCGAGCTGCGAGGCGTCCGAGGTCCACACTTCGCACTGCTCGGCCACGAAGGCGGGCTGCAGTTCGTCGTTCGACTCGAACTCGAGCGGGGTGAACGGGATGCCCCGGTCGCCCAACACAGCGTTCAGGTTCAACAGTGTCGTCGTGCCTTGGAGCACACAGATCGTGGTGTTGGCAGCGTCTTCGAGTGATGCAATGCCGCTGTCGGACCGCACCATGAAGCCCTGACCATCGTAGAAGGTGGTCCTCAGGAAGTTGGCCTGCTCGGCGCCGTCGCGCGATGCCGTCCAGGTGGTGTTGCGGATGAGCACGTCGATTTCGCCGGATTGCAGCGTTGGGAAACGCTGTGCCGCAACGAGCGGAGTGACGTTGATGGCCTCGGAATCGCCGAGCACCGCTGCGGCGATGACCTTGCAGAAGTCGATGTCGAAGCCGCTGAATGCGCCGTCGGAGTCGATGATACCGAAGCCCGGGAGCGTGTCGTTGCCGCCGCATTCGAGGGTGCCGGCAGCCTGAACGGCGGCGAGCGTGCCGCCTTCGGACTGGGTCGACTCGACAACTTCGGTGTCCACCGGTGCTTCGACAGCGACGCTGTCGCCTGTGTTTGCGTCCGCGTCGCCATCGCTGCTCGATGAGCAAGCAGTAGCGACGAGTCCGAGTGCCATGACGACACCCGCAGTGCGCTTGAGCGCATTCCCCCTACGAATCATGTGTCTCCTCCTGGAGTATTGGTCGGCTTCAAAACCAACCGGGTTGATTTGATGTACGAAGATGATGCGTGATCACGTGTGATGCGCCTCGCATCTCTTCTACTGGGACGGTAACACGGATATCAAAAATGCTTGCATAAACGCGTGAACGCCACTCGAAGGCCTCTGGTCGGGAATGTTTCAGACGAGTTGAGGCAGACTGTGCAGATGTTCGATGCAAGTCAATCCGTCGCCAACGTCAACGTCACCGCGACCAAGTCAGTGCCGAAGGGCGCCACAGCGGTGGCCTACGCGGTCGCCACCAAGGGCACTGTGGCACGACAGCTCGGTGTCAACCGGGCAGGTCTCGCCGCGAACAACTTTGACGGCAAGGTCGGCCAGATGCTCGCCGTGCCGAACGGCGAGGGTGTGGCGTATGCGGTTGGTGTCGGTGACCCCGACTCGATTGACCTCGCAGCCGTGCGCACCGCTGCTGCGAATTTTGCCCGCGCTGCGAGCAAGCACGCCCATCTTGCAATCAACCTTGCCGACCTCGGTCATCTCGACGCGAAGGCGGCTGGACATGCCGTCGCCGAAGGTGCCCTGCTCGGTAGCTATCGCTACGTCGGCCTCAAGAATGACGAGAGCGGCGGGGCGAAGCTGACTGACCTGACCCTGGTCGCTGCCGACAAGCGCAGCAAAGGCGTTCGGCAGGGCGCCGACGACGGTGTCGTCGTCGCGCGTGCAGCGGCACTGGCCCGCGAGCTTGCGAACACCCCTCCCACGTACCTCAATGCCAAGGACATCGCGCTCAAGGCCGTTGAGATCGCGGCAGCAACCGGTCTCGATGTCGAAGTCTTCAACAAGGATCAGCTGACGCAGATGGGCTGCGGCGGCATGATTGGCGTCAATCAAGGCTCTACTGAGCCGCCGCGCATGGTCAAGCTGTCGTACTCACCGCGGAACCCGACCGGTCACCTCGCGATGGTCGGCAAAGGCGTGATGTACGACTCGGGCGGCATCAGCCTGAAACCCAGTAACCCTGACCACATTGCGATGAAGATGGATATGTCGGGTGCGGCAGCCGTGCTCTCAGCAATGTCGGCGCTCAAGGCGCTGAAATGCAAGGCCAAGGTCACCGCCTGGCTGATGTGCACCGACAACATGCCGTCTGGTAGCGCACTCAAACTGGGCGACGTGCTCACGATGCGCAACGGCAAGACCGTCGAGATCCACAACACAGATGCTGAGGGGCGCCTTGTGCTTGCCGATGGTCTGTCGCTCGCCGTGGAAGACAAGCCCGACGGCATTGTCGACATCGCCACCCTCACCGGCTCCGCGCTCCGGGCTCTCGGCACCGAGATCGCCTGCCTCCTTGGCACCAATCAAGACTTCGTTGACCAGGTCAAGAACAGTTCCGCAGAAGTCGACGAGCCAGTGTGGCAGCTCCCCATGGAGACAAGGCGCTATCGCAAGCTGCTTGACTCGGCCGTTGCTGACATGCGCAATATCGGAGGGCCTTACGCTGCCACGATCACGGCATCAATCTTCCTGACAGAGTTCACTGGCGATGTACCCTACGCCCACCTCGACATCGCCGGCCCGATGGAGAACCAGGCAGACAGTGGCGTCCAAGCCAAGGGCGCAAGCGGGTTCGGAACGCGCCTGCTGATCGATCTCGCCTGCAATTTCACTCCGCCGGCCGAAGGCGCCGCCCACACCGCCTAAGACCACTTGGTGCCTGGCACCATGTCGTCCATATCGTCTGTGTCGTCCATGAAGCAACGGAACATCCTTTTCATCATGAGCGACGATCACGCCGCGCATGCGATCTCCGCATATGGGTCGGTCATCAACGAAACGCCGAATCTTGACCGCATCGCTGCGGACGGGATGCGGCTGAACGCTTGCTTTTGCACCAACTCGATCTGCACGCCGAGTCGCGCCTCAATCCTGACCGGCACCTACAACCATGTGAACGGCGTGACCACGCTCGACACGCATATGGACAACACGCTCGACACGTTTCCGAAGCGACTGCAGGCGGCCGGATACCAGACCGCCATGTTCGGCAAATGGCACCTCGGCCACGGGCCCGAGCACGATCCGACGGGGTTCGATCAATGGCGCGTTTTACCTGGACAAGGCCACTATCACAACCCGGTGATGCTGGAGCCGAGGAACGACGATCGCGGACACGAGGTGATCGAACGAGGCGGCTACGTCACCGACCTGATCACCGCCGACAGCCTGCGCTGGCTCGAGATGCGAGACCCGGATCGGCCGTTTGCGCTGATGTGCCACCACAAGGCGCCGCACCGCACGTGGGAACCGAGCAGTAAACACTTCACGCTGTACGACGACGTCGACATTCCTGAACCGCGCACGCTCATGGATGATCACGAGGGTCGCGCCGACGTGGTCAAAGCGATGGAGATGAGGATGATGGACCTCGATCCGATCATCGACCTCAAGGCGTTGGTGCCCCCAGGCCTGTCCGAACGAGACGAGATCAGCTGGCGATACCAGCGGTACATCAAGGACTACCTCCGAGTCATCGCGTCGATCGACGACAACGTCGGGCGGATGCTTGACTGGCTCGACGACAACGGTCTGGCCGAGAACACCCTGGTGATCTATACCTCTGATCAGGGCTTCTTTCTTGGCGACCATGGATGGTTCGACAAACGCATGATGTACGAAGAATCGCTCGCCATGCCGTTCCTCGCTCGACTTCCCGGGGTCATCCCAGCGGGCTCGACCAGCGACGCCATGGCCGTCAACGTCGACTTCGCTCCGACGTTCCTCGATCTGGCCGGCGTCGATGTGCCCCCAGAGATGCAGGGCCGCAGCCTGTTGCCGATTCTCTCCGATGCCGAGCCCGACGACTGGCCGGAGTCGATGTACTACCGGTACTGGATGCACGGCGACTGGGCGCACAACGTGCCAGCGCACTACGGGGTGCGGACCAAAACGCACAAGCTGATCGGTTACTACAACGACCCCCTCGGCCAAGCGGGCGCTGACGGTCCGGTGCAGCCGCCTGAGTGGGAACTCTTCGACCTGGTGGCCGACCCGGCAGAGATGCGCAACGTGATCACCGACCCGGCCTACGGCGCGGTCGCTCGTGAACTCCAGATGGAGCTTCGGCGCCTGCAGACAGAACTCGGCGACGAACCCCACGCCAACGCCGACGCCGAACTCGAGCGTCTCCTCGCCTGAACTGCGGTTCGGGTGCCTCGCCGACGGCGATCTACGAGCTCCTCAACGTCACGTCACGTCTCATCGAGCCGGGTCGCGTTGTCGGTGACTTGCTCGGCGACTGCCCGCGGCACGCCGAGCGCTCGGAGCTGTGGCTCGATGAGCGTTGGGTCGTCGCCGACTTCGAGCTTGGTCATCGCAAATCGGTGGGCTCGTCCGAGGGCATCGACATCGATCGTGGAGGTCTGCCATTCGTGATGGAGTCGCTGAAGATCATGGGGCATTCGCCGGAGGTGGCGGTGGGCCACATCAGGAATACGGCGGCGCACTGCGAGGCCGCCGTCGGGGAGTTGGTGTGCCAGGCCGAACATGACACAGCGTTGCAGCGCCTTTGTAAACGGCGACGACCGACCGGACCTAAAGCTCAATCCCATCGCTGCAGCCGTAGAAACGAGGTCGAATGCGAAGCCTTCCGGATGCTGTTGGAGCCCAGCAGCGAGACGCCGGAGGAGCCATGTCGCCGTCGGGCCGAGCACGCCGAGCCAGAACGTTTCCACGTA
>Ga0209251_1000239_pt1 | contig 50067 bp, 50 predicted proteins | sample SaaInlV_100m_DNA_6_FD_184665 | JGI IMG/M metagenome (GOLD analysis project Ga0209251, IMG submission 184665) | Marine microbial communities from expanding oxygen minimum zones in the Saanich Inlet - Saanich Inlet SI073_LV_10m_DNA (SPAdes) (version 2) | ecosystem: Environmental > Aquatic > Marine...
GTACCTTACAAAGAGGGTGATATTGAAACAAATATTGAAGAATTAGGAGACAAGCTCTCTAAAAGGTTCAATGATTTTTGTGAGCAATATGGTAAGCCACTCACCCTGGCTTTTGAACCAGGCAAATTTCTTGTCAGTGAAGCAGGTAGTTTCTTGGCAAAGGTGAATGTAGTAAAGCAAACTACCTCTACCGTATTTGCCAGTATTGACAGTGGTTTTAACCACCTAATCAGACCAATGCTGTATGGATCCACCCATGGCATTAATAATATATCTAATCCAAGCGGCAGAGAGCGTTTCTATTCTGTGGTAGGCTATATCTGTGAAACAGACACCTTCGCAACCAATCGCAAAATTGCTGAAATTACGGAAGGAGATATCCTTTGCTTCAAAAACGCAGGGGCCTATTGTTTTACCATGGCGAGCAACTACAACTCTAGATTTAGACCTGCAGAAGTTTTATGGTATATGGGTGAGGCGCATCTAATTAGAGCAGCAGAAACCATGGAAGATATTATGCGAAACCAAATTGACGTAAAAGACTTATTCTCACAAAAGGTCAATGAGGTATTGCAACCTAATTAATAGCGCTTTTTTAAACTCCCTATTGGTTTCACTTCAGTCTTTGGTTGGTTTAAGTGAAATATATTTGAAAAATTAGCTACTTTTATTCATGTTTAAATTTCTAGTTAAATTTTCAAATAAAATAATAGGCCTCCTAATCATTTTAGGAAGTGCACAAAGCGTATTTGCACAAGAAAACAATCCAATCAATTGGTTGGGTTTTGAAGAAGCCGTTGCGCTTCAAGCGCAAGAAGGCAATTCTAAAAAAATTTTTATAGATGTTTATACCGATTGGTGTGGGTGGTGCAAAAAAATGGATGAAAATACTTTTCAAGATCCAGAAGTAGCCGCCTATATGAAACAACACTTTTATATGGTGAAACTAGATGGAGAAGGAAAAGAACCCATTGCATTTAGAGACCAGGTTTTTTCTTTTGTAGCTTCTGGAAGGAATGGCTACCATGAATTGGCTGCTAACTTACTTCAAGGGCAATTGAGTTACCCCACTGTGGTGTATTTAGATGAAAATATGAATATGTTAAGTCCCGTTCCGGGTTATCTCACCCCTGAGCCCTTCTTAAAAATAGCCACTTATTTTGGTGATGATATTTATAAAACCACCAAATGGGAAGAATATTCTAAATAAAAAAAAGCGCCTTAGTGGCGCTTTTTTTATTAAATATATTGAAACCTACCTGCTGTAATTTGGGGATTCTTTAGTAATGGTCACATCGTGAGGATGGCTTTCATTTATACCACTAGCAGTAATTTTAACAAACTTAGCGTGCGCTTTAAGGCTTTCAATATCCTTTGCACCGCAATAACCCATTCCTGCTCTAAGCCCACCAACAAATTGGTGGATGCTCTCAAAAAGTTCTCCTTTATAAGGTACTCTTCCTACAATCCCCTCAGGAACCAGTTTCTTAATGTCGTCTTCTACATCTTGAAAATACCTGTCTTTACTCCCTTGTTTCATGGCTTCTACAGAGCCCATTCCACGGTAAGACTTGAATTTTCTACCCTCATAAATGATTGTTTCTCCTGGAGATTCCTTAGTCCCAGCAAGCAAAGAGCCTAACATCACAGTATCTGCGCCAGCTGCTATTGCCTTAGGAATGTCTCCTGTATATCTAATTCCACCATCTGCTATCACTGGAACGCCACTGCCTTTTATAGCAGCAGCTACTTCTAAAACTGCTGAGAATTGCGGAAAACCAACCCCTGCCACTACCCTTGTAGTACATATTGATCCAGGTCCTATACCCACTTTAACTGCGTCTGCACCAGCTGCTACTAAAAATTTAGCCGCTTCTCCAGTAGCTATATTACCTACAATAACCTCCAAATTTGGGAATGAGGCTTTTACCGCCTTAAGTACATTGACCACGCCTTGGGTGTGTCCATGAGCTGTGTCTATAACAACTGCGTCTACTCCTGCCTTGACCAGTGCTGCTGCACGATCTACCGCGTCTGCAGTTACACCAAGTGCCGCTGCAACCCTGAGTCTACCATACGAATCCTTATTGGCAATAGGTTTTTGAGTAAGCTTGGTTATATCACGGAATGTGATTAGCCCTACTAACTTATTGTCTTTATTAATGACAGGCAATTTTTCTATTTTATTTTGCTGTAAAATATCTTCTGCCTGAGCCAGAGAGGTACCTTCTGCTACAGTCACTAATTCACCAGAGGTCATGACCTCTGAAATAGGCCTGGCATTATTTTTCTCAAAACGTAAGTCTCTATTGGTCACAATGCCTAAAAGTTTATGGTCCTTGTCTACAATTGGAATCCCTCCAATACTAAACTCTCTCATATTGTCTTTAGCATCTTTTACCGTAGCGGTTAATGGTAAAGTCACAGGATCTATAATCATTCCACTCTCTGCACGCTTTACTTTTCTAACCTTCAAAGCCTGCGCTTCAATAGACATGTTTTTATGCAGCACCCCTATTCCTCCTTCTCGAGCCATGGCAATAGCCATACGAGATTCGGTTACAGTATCCATAGCAGCAGATACAATAGGAACATTGATCGTAATGTTTCTTGTAAACTTCGCTTGAATATTAACTTCTCTTGGAAGTACTTCTGAAAAGGCTGGGATTAAGAGTACGTCGTCATAAGTGAGACCTTCTCCTACAATTTTGTCAAGATGTGCTTGCATAGCAATTAAAGTTTAATTGCGTGCAAATATACCGTATTTATTCGAAAAAACGATGCTTTGTTTGGATTTAAAAAGCTGTCCGTAAATCCTTTATAAAAAAGGAGGCCATAAATAGCTTGAATCGGTAGAGTTTTAACATTATTTTATTTTTATTTATTCTAAATAAGCTTTGTGAATTTAAATTTCAGTATTATATTTGCAATGTTATTTTTAATAAGTCTAAATAAGAACAAATGAATAAGTTATTTGCATTTTCACTCACTTTACTACTATCCAACATCTCTCTAGGACAGGAAAAAGAAGCCGTTAAAAAAGACAGCACTCAGGTACTCTCAGAAGTTGTGGTGTCTGCACACCAATTATTTGGCAGTAAGTTTAGGGCTAAAAATAGAACTGGTGCCGCATATTATATGGACCAAGAAGAGCTGCAAAAATTTAATATCACAGACATTAATAGGGCCCTAAGATCTGTTCCTGGTGTTTCTATTTATGAAGAAGATGGTATGGGATTAAGACCTAATATTAGTTTAAGGGGTACTTCTCCTGAACGTTCCGCAAAAATTACGCTAATGGAAGACGGGGTATTAATTGCACCCGCACCTTATAGTGCCTCTGCAGCCTATTATTTCCCAACCATTGCACGAATGCAAGCAGTGGAAATTCTCAAAGGCAGCAGCCAAATACAATACGGTCCTTATACTACTGGAGGTGCTATAAACTTAGTATCTAAAGTCATTCCTCAAGACAATAGCACCCAACTTTTAGCGCAATACGGTGCTTTTAATTCTTCCCTATTTAATTTAAGTCATGGCGCCACTAAAGGAAAATGGGGGTACTTGGCAGACTACACCAGATATGACTCTGATGGATTTAAAACACTGCCTAATGGCGGAAATACTGGTTTTGACAAACAAGATTTTGTAGGTAAAATTAAATACAGTGACGTTTTATTTAACGTAAATCAATCCTTAGAATTCAAATACCAATACTCGGATGAAACTTCCAATGAAACTTACTTAGGATTAACTGAGGAAGATTTTTCAAAAGACGCTTTTCAGCGTTATACTGCCTCTGAAAAAGACCAAATGAATACCCTACACAGGCAATATATGCTTACCCACACCCTCAAATTTTCTGATTATTTATCGCTGACTACCACTGCATACCAAAATGAGTTTGCCAGAAACTGGTATAAATTAGACTACCTTGAGATTGATAATAATAAAATGTCCCTTACGGATATTTTAACCAATCCTTCTGAATATCCTGAAGCATATGAGCGAATTATTGGCGCTCAAGACTCTAAAGAAGCTGATTTATTTATAAAAGCAAATAATAGGTCCTATTTGTCGAGGGGTGTTCAAACTAAATTAGACGTTCATTGGGATGGAGAACAAGCCTACCACGATCTCGAAATTGGCGTAAGACTCCATGAAGATCAAGAAGACAGGTTTCAATGGCTCAATGACTATAGTATGGAAAATGGCGCAATGGTTTTAGCCAAGACCGGCACACGAGGTACAGACGCAAATAGAGTGAGTGACGCCAATGCTTTTGCTGCCTATGCATTTTACAAATACACCTATAAAAACCTGACCCTTACCCCCGGAGTGAGGTATGAGAACATGACGCTTTCCAGGATAGACTATGGAAAAAATGATACGCAAAGAAACGGATCAGATCTTTCAGAAAGATCCAATAGTTTGGGGGTCTGGATTCCCGGTGTTGGTTTTAACTACAAACTAGATCAGGTTTCAATTTTTGGTGGAGTACACAAGGGATTTGCCCCTCCTGGATCTATTGAAGGTCAGAAAGCAGAAGAAAGTATTAATACGGAACTGGGGGCTAGATTTAGCTATGCAGGTATTAATGCAGAACTCATAGGATACAGAAATGATTACAGAAACCTACTAGGGAGTGATTTTGCAGCAAGTGGAGGTACAGGAAATCTCGACCTGTTTAATGCTGGAGAAGTATTGGTTCAAGGAATTGAATTTCTTATTAATTTAGATTTAGTTCGCTTCAACAACCAATCTAGCCTTCCGCTAACATTTGGATATACTTTCACAGACACTGAATTTCAAAATAGCTTTGACGCGAGTAGTGGTTTATGGGGTGACGTAAATATTGGAGATGAAATGCCATACATTGCAAGAAATCAATGGCATTTAAGCCTTGGGTACGAAATAAAAAAATGGCAATTCAACACCCAACTTAGGCATATGGGTGCTGTAAGAACCATTGCTGGTCAAGGTGATTTAGATCCTTTAAATAGTGTTAAAGCCAATACAATATTAGATGCTAGTGTAAATTTTCAAGTGAACCATCGTTTGAGGATTCAAACCAACTTGGTCAATGCCTTAAATAGTACTTATGCGGTCTCTAGATTACCACACGGATTAAGACCTGGCCACCCTTTCGGAATTAATATAGGATTCAGATACAGCTTGTAAAAATAACAGGAGCAAAACTTGTTAAAAGGAAGCAGATGGCATTAAATTCAATGGTATGCATTGAATAAAGCGGTGGCTTTATTGTGCGCCGCTTCAAAGGCCATCCATTTTACACCATGGGCTACTTTTTTACTGGTAAAGTAAGAAAGTAGCTTTTCTGTTGGCATGTTTCCAGTTAAGGCATCGGCTGCCATTGGGCAGCCACCAAAACCTTGAATAGCTCCGTCAAAACGAAGACAACCCGACCCAAAGGCTGCATGAACTTTTTCATACCATTCCGCAGCTTTGGTATGAAAATGAGCCCCAAATTCAATAGATGGATAGGCGGGGATTAAATGACGGTAAAGCGCAGAAATATCTTGTGGTTGGGCACTACCAACTGTATCTGAGAGGGAGAGAATTTCCACCCCCATAGCCGAAAGTTTAGACACCCAATTGGCCACTATTTCTGTACTCCAAGGGTCTCCGTAGGGATTTCCAAAACCCATAGAAAGATAGACCACGACTTTTTTGTCTTTTTTACGGGCTAAATCTAAAATAGATTGCAAAACCGTAATAGCCTCGGTGATTGTTGTATGTGTATTTCTCATTTGAAAATTCTCAGAAATCGAAAATGGAAAACCCAAATATGAGATTTCATCATGAGAACAAGCCGCTTCTGCCCCACGTAAATTAGCCACAATGGACAGTAACTTAGTAGCGGTGTTGTTTAAGTCTAAGCCAGATAAAACTGCGGAAGTATCTGACATTTGAGGAATGGCTTTAGGAGACACAAAACTGCCAAAATCTAGAGTGTCAAAACCACAATTTAATAGAGACTGTAAATAAATAATTTTCTGATTGGTCGGAATAAAAGTCTTGATCCCTTGCATGGCATCTCTAGGGCATTCAATAATTTTAACTCCTTTTATCATGCGACTATTTATAGGCTAAAGTTACAATTAAATTAAGGTAGAAAAAGAAAAATTGCGATCCCTAAGAATAAGATTATTTGTAACCAATGAAGCACTTTAAAAAAAGTAGCTTGTGATTTAGTAGCGGTATTTAATAAAATAGATGAACCCAGTGCTATAGATGAAAACACAAAAGTTGAGATCATTATAAACACCCCACCTAATGCCAAAAATTGAATCCAAAAAGGAGCAGATGGTATAAATAGAAAACCTGGAAAAAAAGCAATGAAAAATAAACCCACCTTTGGATTTAATACACTCATCACAAAACCTTGCTTGTATAAATCAGTAGATTTTTTATAAACCACTTCAATGGCTGAAAGTGTTTTTGGCGCGCCTTGCTTGTAAAGACTATACGCTAAGTACAGTAAATATACTGCCCCTAATATTTTAATCACAATGAGCAAGAAAGGAAAACGGGCTAAAAAAACAGCGGCACCAAATGCCCCTAAAATAGTGTGAACAAGGCAACCGCTCATCAGACCCATAATAACAAATAAGCCGCTCTTAAAACCAAATCTTAGGCTCTGAAATGCGACAAAAATATTATCTGGTCCTGGTGATATTGCCAAGAAAAATACCGCAACTGAAAAAGAAATAAGTACTTGAAATTCGATCAAAATAAATGCTTAGCGCTTGGCTAATATAGCTTTATTTATTTGCTTCACAAGGGCAGGTCCTTCATACACAAAACCAGTCCAAAGCTGAACTAGTGTTGCGCCTGCTTCTAGTTTTTCTAATGCGTCTTCTGGAGAATGGATACCTCCTACCCCAATAATTGGAAATGCATTGCCACTCTTTTGAGAAAGGAAACGGATTACTTCAGTACTGCGCTTTCTAAGAGGAGCACCGCTTAATCCTCCCGCTTCCTTTAGTAATGATTTCTCAGAAACCAAACCTTCCCTACCAATTGTGGTGTTGGTAGCTATTACCCCATCTATTTGAGTCTCATGAATGATAGCTATAATATCTAACAATTGGTCCTCTGTAAGGTCTGGAGCAATTTTTAACAAAAATGGTTTTGGTTTTTGAGCGTACTTATTGGCGAGAAGTGCGTTCTCTACTTTAAGTGCTTTTAAAAGGGCTGTTAAAGGTTCTTTTTCTTGTAATTCTCTAAGTCCTGGTGTGTTTGGGGAACTTACGTTTACCACAAAATAATCTACATGAGGCCAAAGGGCCTGTGTGCAAATAATGTAATCTTCAGTGGCTTGATCGTTTGGGGTGACTTTATTTTTACCAATATTACCCCCTATTAAAACCTTGTGCTGCTTCTTTAGCGCTTTTACAGCAATGGCTACACCAGCGTTATTAAAACCCATTCTATTAATAATGGCCTGGTCTTTTTTTAGTCTAAAGAGTCTTTTTTTAGGATTTCCATCTTGTGGCTTTGGTGTCAGTGTCCCTATTTCAATAAACCCAAACCCAAAGTCTGAGAGCTCATTGTAGAGTAAGGCATTTTTGTCAAAACCAGCTGCTAAACCCACCGGATTTTTAAATTTCAAACCAAAAACTTCTCTTTCTAGGGCTGGATCTTCTAGCGTGTATATACGTCTAGTGATTGAACCAAAACCTAATTTAGATAAGTATTTAATTACAGAGAAACTAAAATAATGGACCGCTTCTGGATCGAAAAGAAACAGAAGCGGTCTAATGAAAATCTTGTACATATTTTATTTTGCTGGTTCTTGAAGTCTTTTTGAGAGCTCCATTGAAATAGCAGAAAGATCAAATTTAATCTTACCTGCCATAGTTTCAATCACACAGCTGGCATCTTTTTCATTTAACTCTACCACTTTTCCGTGCATACCACTTTTGGTAATTACTCTGTCTCCTTTAGCTAAAGCAGCTGAAAATTTCTTTTCATCCTTTTGACGCTTCATTTGTGGTCGGATCATAAAAAAATAACCCACTACGACAATTAAGGCTAAAGGTAAAAATTGATTTAATGCTTCCATAGAATAGTAAAAATATTAGTATTGATTAATAAGACGGAACAGATGCAGCGTTTGGCGCTAAAACAAAGGCTTGAATTTTTAATAACTCACTACCGTTGGCTGTGTTGGCCTGTACATTAATTGTTTTAGTGACTTGGTTTTGTCCTGAACCATTAAAATTCACTACCATTTGCCCTTGCTGTCCGGGTGCAATTGGGGTGTTTTTTGGGTAATCTGGAATAGTACATCCACAGCTAGAAGTAGCGTCTGTAATAATTAATGGAGCGTCTCCAGTATTGGTAAAAGTAAATACCGTTTGTTGGGGGGTTCCCTGTGTGATTTGTCCAAAGTCATGGAAGGTTTTGTCAAAAGACATTACCGCCATTTTATTGGCAGAAGCGTCTCTTACTGCTGCAGCCTCTACATTGGCATTTTCAATTTTCTCAGTCGCTTTCTCTTTACATGAGAAAGTGATTAGTGAAATAGATACAAGTGCGATTAAGCTAATTTTTTTCATGATCTGGATGTTTTAAAATTATGAAATACGAATATAAAAATTATTTACAACAAACCACGTCCAACTTTCTCAAGCCTTCCTTGGTCTTTGTACTCTTTTGATAAGGAATCTAATATTCCATTAATAAAAATACTACTCTTGGGTGTAGAGTATTCTTTGGCAATCTCTAGGTACTCATTGATGGTAACCCTTACTGGAATAGAAGGAAAGAAAAGTAATTCGCAAATAGACATTTTTAATAAAATACCATCTATGTCTGCAATTCTATCCTTATCCCATTTAGGGGTTTTGTCTGCTGTCTCTTTGGCTAAAATACTTTCTTTAAGTGCTGTTTTAACCAATAGATTTTGAGCAAATTCAGCGTCGTCTTCTAAAATAGCTAGATCCTTAATAAAATCTGATCCAATTACTTTTGGCGTTAATTTTTTTAACTGCTTTAGCAAAAAAGTATTCACAATGGGCATGTCGTCTGCCCAAGTGATGGTATGGTCTTCTAAAAAATCATACACTTTGTCATTGGGCGCTATAATTTCTTTAAAGATCTTAATCACAAAGGCCAGATCTTCTTCATAAGTATTTTCTGAATTTTTTAGGTACTCGCTGTAAGCAGCGCTCTCCACAATTTCCTTGAAGATAATTTTGACATATTCTTCATGTAAATACCAAGTATTGAGTTTTCTAGCAGCAATAGCGCTATTGATCGCTTCATTGCTTTTGATCTGAGCCAACACCAAGTTATTTGAGAACTTTGCTTTAGAAGGGTCTAAATCTGCTGAGGAAGAAATGTATTTTTTAGAAGATAAAATCAAATGATCTGCAGCCCTAGCTTGAAGCTCAATAAATAGACTCAAATGAAGTAAATAGAGGCTTCCCATCTTTTCCATACTAAGGCTTAGGAATTTCTTTTCCTTATCTAAGGTGTCTTCTGTGGTTTGTGTCATAGCGTACAAACCTTGCATTACTTTTACTCGAATGTGCCTCCTTGTGAGCATGATAAAGAACTTTTTTAATGGATAAAACTCGGAGGCAAAAATACTACTTATTTATAGATAGCAAACCCTTATTGGATAATATTATTCGCTTAATTCTCTGCTTTATAAATTTCATAAACCTTATATTTGTTCGGCTTAAATTGAAGCCCTAATACTCAGGCATGAAGGAACTGCGTCACCTCAATAAATACTTTAGAAAATATAGATTAAAACTCCTTTTAGGTATTTTAATCACTATTGTAGCAAGGGTTTTTTCTCTTGTAATGCCTCCTTTCATAAATAAATCTGTTCAAGCAGTGGAGCAATATCTCTCTGAGACCAATGCAGATGTGAGTCTAGTCAAAGGGGTTTTACTCGAATATATTCTCATCATTATTGGTGCCGCACTACTCTCAGGTTTTTTTACGTTTTTAATGCGTCAAACAATAATAAACATCTCTAGATATATAGAACGAGATCTCAAAAATGAAATATTTGACCACTATCAAAAATTACATTTAGCCTTTTACAAGAACAACCGTACTGGAGATCTTATGAATAGAATCAGTGAAGATGTTGGCCAAGTCCGAATGTATGCAGGCCCTGCAATTATGTATGGTATTCAAACCTTGACGCTGTTTGGCTGTGTTATTCCACTTATGTTTATTAAAGCACCTACTTTAGCCGCTTACACCCTACTTCCGCTGCCCTTTTTATCTGTGCTCATTTATAAAATCAGTAAAATCATTCACAAAAAAAGTACGGCGGTCCAAACCTTCCTTTCTTCTTTATCTACATTTACTCAAGAACGTTTTTCAGGAATATCGGTGATTAAAGCCTACGGCTTAGAGGAGCGCACAAACAATGAATTGGTTGTTTTAGCCAATACAGGAAGACAAAAAAGCTTGGACCTTGCTAGAGTTAATGCTTGGTTCTTTCCCCTAATGATCTTAATGATTGGGGTGAGTAATTTATTTGTCATATATATAGGTGGTAAACAGTACATCAGTGGTGAAATAAGCTCTATTGGATTGATCCTTGAATTTATTATCTATGTCAATATGCTTACTTGGCCCGTAGCTATTGTTGGCTGGCTTACCTCTATTATACAACAAGCAGAGGCCTCACAGACTAGAATCAATGAATTTCTAAAAACTGAACCAGCCATAGTAGATGAGTCAGAAGGTCCCCTAGATATAAAGGGCAATATAGTATTTGATCGTGTTTGCTTTACTTATCCAGACACTGGGATTAAAGCCATTCAAGAATTGTCTTTTGAAGTGAACCAAGGCCAAACCCTAGCCATCTTAGGAAAAACTGGTTCAGGTAAATCTACTGTCCTAGAATTAATCAGTAGGATGTATGACATAGATAGTGGAACACTCACCATAGACGGTGTATCCATTAAAAAAGCCCCCCTTTCTTCACTCAGAAATGCAATAGGCGCAGTCCCTCAAGACGCTTTTCTTTTTTCAGATACCATCGCTAAGAATATTGCTTTTGGCAAAGAGCAAGCCTCCCAATCAGATATTGAAACTGCAGCCAAACAAGCCGTAGTACACAACAATATTATAGCATTCTCTAAAGGCTACGAAACCATTCTAGGAGAAAGAGGCATTACCTTAAGTGGTGGTCAGAAGCAAAGAGTTTCTATTGCTAGAGCACTCATAAAAAACCCAGAAATATATCTTTTTGACGACTGTCTTTCTGCTGTAGATACAGAAACTGAGGAAGCCATATTAAATGCGCTTAAAAAAGCGTCTACCCACAAAACAACGATCATTGTAAGTCACCGGGTTTCCGCAGCTAAAAATGCAGACAAAATAATCGTTTTAGAGGATGGTAAAAAAATTCAAGAGGGTACGCATTCAGAATTAATTGACATAAACGGCTATTATAAAGCACTTTACGAAGGACAATCTACCCATAAAGAAAACCCGAAAAATGTTGTAACATAAACATTTTTTTTCCAATTTTGATGGGAACAATGCACTTGCAAAAACAGAACAGATGTACGCAAAAGAATCCATGGAACAAGAAGAGATACACTCAAAGGTTTTAAGAGCTGGAAGGAGAACTTATTTTTTTGATGTAAGAGGCACTAAAGCCGGAGATTACTATTTAACTATTACAGAGAGTAAGAAATTTACGCACGACGACGGATCTTTCCATTACAAGAAGCACAAGATTTATTTGTACAAAGAAGACTTCACTGCATTTAAAGAAATCATGGACGAAATGATGGATTTCATCATAGATAACAAAGGTTCGGAGGTTATCTCTGAAAAACACCAATCAGATTTCAAAAAAGAATCATTTGAAGACATTGCTTCAGAAGATACTGAAGAAAAGTCTATTGAAGACACCCCTACTTCTTCTTTTACAGAAGTAGATTTTGATGATATTTAATTTTCAACGAAAATTTAAGTATGTAAAAGGGCCTCAATAGAGGCCCTTTTCTTATTTTTATACCTTAAGTAACCCTTCAAAACCAATTCCATGAAGAAATTTCTATTGGGCTTTATGCTCTTTTTACCGTTTAGCATTTTTGCGCAACAAGCCGTTGACTTAGGCTATTACCTTCCAGACAACATATCCTACAACCCAGAAATACCCACACCAAAAGAGGTAATAGGACATGAAGTGGGAGAATGGCATGTTACACACGACAAATTAGTGCAGTACATGACGGCCTTGGCAGCTTCTTCTGATCGAATAAATATGGAGAATAGGGGCACTACATTTGAAGGTAGGCCATTATTACTTCTCACAGTAACCAGTCCCAAAAATCATACTAATATTGAGTCAATTAGAGCGCAACACTTGGCTTTAACCACTTCAGAAGGACAAAATTTAGCTACTGAAAATATGCCCATAGTAGTGTATCAGGGCTTTTCAATTCATGGAAATGAACCAAGTGGTGCAAACGCAGGGCTTGCATACGCCTATTATTTGGCTGCAGCTCAGGGGCCAGAAATAGACGCAATATTAAACAACACGGTCATTTTAATGGACCCTTCATTTAATCCTGACGGACTGCAAAGATTTGCCTATTGGGCCAACACCAATAGAAGTCATTTGCTCAATCCAGATCCAAATGAAAGGGAGTATCATGAGGTATGGCCAGGAGGAAGGACCAATCATTATTGGTTTGACATGAATAGAGATTGGCTTCCAGTTCAATTACCAGAAAGTAGGGCAAGAATAAAAAGTTTTCACGCATGGAAACCAAACATACTTACCGATCACCACGAGATGGGAACCAATTCCACTTTTTTCTTCCAACCAGGAGAACCCACAAGAGTACACCCATTAACCCCTGCGATTAACCAAGAACTTACCGCAGAAATAGGCGCTTACCACGCCAAAGCACTAGATAAAATTGGTTCTTTGTATTATTCTGAAGAAAACTACGACGACTATTATTACGGAAAGGGCTCTACTTTCCCAGATATTAATGGCAGTATTGGAATCCTTTTTGAACAAGGTAGTTCTAGAGGGCATATACAAGAAAGTGAAAATGGCATAATCACCTTTCCGTTCACCATTAGAAATCAATTCACGACTGCCTTGTCTACTGTAGCTGCAGCTCAGGGAATGAGGGAAAAAATATTAAACTACCAGAGAGACTTCTTTTCAAATACAAGGACATTGGCTGCTAAAGAAAAGCAAAAAGCCATTGTATTTGGTGACACTAAGGATGCTGCTAAAACAAACCACTTGGCTGAAATTCTTCACAGGCAAGAAATTAAATTTCATGAGCTCAAAAGAGATGCTGTTATCAATGGAAAAAAATTCAAAAAGGGATATGGTTATGTAGTCCCATTAAACCAACAGAACAACACTTTAATACAAGCCATGTTTGAAAAAAGAACTACTTTTTCAGACAGTTTGTTTTACGATATTTCTGCATGGACATTTCCACTCGCTTTCAATGTTGCTTACACTACTACAAACAACCTAAATGAAGCAGGGTCTGAGGTAAACGAAATTCCGGTTTCAGAGGGAACTATTAGCGACTCATCTCAGTATGCATACCTCTTCGAATGGCATGAATATTACACGCCAAAAGCCTTAAACAAAATATTAAACAAAGGACTTAGGGCCAAAGTAGCCAAAAGAGCATTTGAATTAGAGGGCATAAAATACGATTACGGTACTATCATGATTCCAGTAGCCAATCAATCTTTATCTGCCAATGAAATACACAAATTCTTGTCAGAAATTGCTGCAGACGCTCATATTAGAATAAAAGGGGTAGGCACTGGTTTAAGCAATGGAATAGATCTGGGAAGTAATAATTTTGAGGCACTTCAAAAGGCCTCCGTAGCCATTGTTGTTGGTAATGGCACTGCTTCTTATGACGCAGGAGAAATCTGGCACCTATTTGACCAGAGATACGACATGAAACTCACCAAAATAGATATTGAATACTTTAACAGGGTAGACCTATCTAGATACACCACCCTGATTGTTCCAAACATGTACGGAAGTGCATTAAATTCTTCTGCTTCAGATAAAATTAAAGAATGGGTTAAAGATGGAGGCACCCTAATTGCGTACAAAAATTCCGCCAAATGGATCTCTAAAAATGAATTTATGGACCTAACATTTAAGAGTACTCCTTTGGAGGCTAAAGGAATATCTTATGAAGACAGGGAGAATTTCTATGGCGCACAAGAAACTGGCGGCGCTATTTTCGAAGCCAAGTTAGATCTGAGTCACCCAATCAACTACGGGTATCACAATGCTTATGTAGCCATGTTTAGAAAAACAAATGTTTATATAGAAGCAGACAAGCAAAGTTTCAACAACCCTATTCAATACACTTCTTCACCGCTTTTAAGCGGATACCACTCTAAAGTAAATACCACCTTAATTCCTAATACGGTACCCTTTAAAGTATCTGGTCTCGGTAGAGGAAATGTGATCTTATTTACGGACAATACTAATTTTAGAGCCTTTTGGTACGGAACAAATAAGTTCCTAGCCAATGCAATATTCTTCAGCCCTTTAATGTAATGGGTTAGCGTATTTTTTTACGAATATAATATTCAGTATAAAATGAATCATAGGGATGGCTAAAGCCATCCCTAAATTTTTGGAAAATACTGCAATCAAAATAAATAGCAGTAAAAAGTAAGCGGGAAAGAACAATAACGAAAAGCCAAATCTAGCCGTACTCACAAATTCAGGCTGCTTTATACCTGGCTTTAAAAACAAACGCCATATAGAAATTGGTACAATATTTAAACATTCGAAAAGAAACTTGGAAATTAAGCTACAGGCTTTCTGAAAAAAAGAAATGCTTTTTTCAGAATTAACTTTAAGCCATATATCATTGGCTGCAACTCCAGATGGATCTATATGCAGTGCTCTTTCGAATTGTGCTATTATATCATTGGCTTTAATAGGATTTAAAAATAATTGGCCGCCTTTCTCTAAACCAGCTTCAATTTGATCGTAATAAACCTCTAAGGATTCAGGAATGTGGGTGGTCAAAACGGACAATTGCTGGTGCAGCTGATTCAAAAGGGATTGTATGCTATCTGGGGTAGGTTCAAAGGGATTTACTTGAAAGGCTTTGCCATAAACGAACGTCGCACAATCTGGAAAACGAACTGCATTTTTATAATTCACACCAATAGGAGATAAATAAACAGGCTGCTTGTCCCTAGACCAGCGGTGTGTTAAAAGGCTAATAAAACCTTTTTTTAAGGGTCTCACCCTCCTTTTTAAGCCATGATTTCCCTCAGGAAAAATTAATATGGCTTCATGGTCATGGAGTATTTCCCCACAACGATTAAAAATGGGGGTATTCTTAGAAAGGGTGTCTACACCATCTCTAAATCTATATATGGGTAACATACCTATATACCTTAATAAACGTCCAATCAAAGGATTTTTAAACACATCTGATCTTGTGAGAAAAGTAGTCTTCCTCCTTGTTGTTGTAGCGATCAGTAAAGCATCTATCAAAGCATTTTGATGGTTGCCCAAATAAATCACAGGCTTGGCATGGTTTTCTTTGGAAAAACCAATCAATGTAATGCGTTTAAAATAACACCATAATGCAAATCGAACCAAAGCTTTGACTGAATTGGTCACCTGATTTTGAACACTATTCATAAGCTTCCTCATTTAAAGTGGGATAATTTCTAAGAAAAGTCCCCAACAACAAGCCAGAAATCAAATGCCAAATTCCCCAGAAAGCAGTTAATATAGCCATGCCCCCTAAACCATCAAAAAAAGTAAATATCAAGAGTAGGCCAAGTCCTGAATTTTGAATGCCTGTTTCAATGGTAATTGTCTTGGTGTCTTTCCAAGATAGTCCCCACCATTTAGCCAAGCTAAAACCTGTAGCAAAAGCAACAAAATTGTGAAGTAACACCAACCAAAAAACCTCCATTACATAGCGCTCAAAAGCCTCCAAGTTATTTCCCAGAGCCAGAAAGATAAGGGCTATAAAAAAAAGCAGGGAAAGTTTTTTCATGACAATAGACGTCCTTTGGGAAAAAAGAGGGAATTTTTCATGAATAAACATCCCTAAAACCAACGGAACTCCCAAAATCAAACCCACTAATTTTACCATTTCAATGGGCTCCACCGACACAGATTTCAAAATAACTGAAGTGGGTTCATACAAATTACCCCAAAAAGCAAGATTTAATGGGGTCATTACTACGGCTAAAAGTGTCGCAATGGCTGTTAAACTAACTGACAAGGCGTCATTCCCTCTTGAAAAATGAGTGATAAAATTAGAGATATTTCCTCCAGGACATGCAGCTACTAAAATCATTCCTAAAGCAATACTAGGTGCCGGTTTTAAAAACAGAACAAGTAAAAAACTGATTAGGGGAAAAATTAAAAATTGACTGGCAACACCCACAATGAGTGCCTTTGGCTTTAAAACAACTGGTTTAAAATCGCGCCAATCAATAGATAAAGCAATTCCAAACATCACAAAAGCTAGGGCTATATTTAAAACCCAAATACTGTCATTATTAAAGTTAATCTGTGCTTGTTCCAACAATATTATGAAATTTTTAATCCGTTCTTAACTTTAGACATAGGCTGTAGTAAAGTAACCTCGTCTCCATTCACTGCACCCAAAACCAAACATTGACTTTTAAAATGGGCAATTTGCTTTTCTGGAAAATTAACAACCGCTATGAGTTGTTTTCCAATCAATTCCTTTTTACTGTAAAGCTTGGTGATTTGAGCAGACGTTTTCAGTACACCCGTAGGTACCCCAAAATCAATAAAAAGTTTGTAGGCTGGTTTGTGTGCCTCAGGGAAATCTAATGCATCTATAACTGTACCAACACGGATAGCTACTTTTTCAAAATCACCCCAATTTATCTGATTGGACTCCATAGGTATTGTGTTAAAAATTTAGGTTTATTTTAAAAATATCAATTTTGATTAAATCTTGCAAAAGCTTCCTTTATTTGAGCCAGATGGTGGTTGCCATGCCAGGCATAAACCCCTAAATAATCATACAAAAAATGAAAAGACTTGGTCTCTGGATGTTGAAAACGCTTGCTAAAGTCATTCTCATTCATTTTCTCTAATAAAAAAACCCACTTACGGTGTACTGAACTAAGATGGTCTAAAGAGAGTTGTATGGGTGCTGTTGCATCTGAAAGCGCAGACCAAGCTTTTTCATCATAAGCTTTTATCATTGGTTCATTTTCAGTGAGGGTCCATTTAAACCGGGTATACGCATGATGGTGACTGTCCGCAATATGATGAATGAGTTGTCTTATGGTCCATGCGCCAGATCTAAGAGAGCTATCTAAAAATGATTCTTTGAACTGACTAGATAGCTTTGCAACTAAAGTAGGTAACTGATCCACTTCCGCTATCCATTCGTTTATTTGCAGGCGATTAAACTGACCTACAGGCGTATACTCCCCAATTGGAAATACTATTGGGTCAAAATTTGAGGCACTCATTTAGTAGAATTATGTATTATTTTTAGGCAATTAAAAATATAAGTCACTTAATTGAAAGGATTTATAAATATATATCTTACATTTGCAACTAATATAATTTTTTAATTTTTAGTAATGAACAAAGGAACAGTAAAATTCTTCAACGACACCAAAGGATTCGGTTTTATCAGTGAAGAAGGAGCAGGTAAAGAACATTTCGTACACATCTCAGGTTTAATCGATGAGATTCGTGAAGGGGATGAAGTAGAATTCGAACTTGAGCAAGGAAAAAAAGGATTGAATGCGGTAAACGTTAAAGTGATCTAATCATATACAACCTTTTCAAAAAACTAAAGCCTGTCCATTTGGACAGGCTTTTTTTATGAAGTTAAAACACTTAAAGCCTCGCGAGGCTTGGATTTTAAAATCCTCATTATTACTGACAACACCATTTCTGCTGTGGTGTTGCCAGTATACTTTGGTATTGTCAGTATACTGTGGTGTTGTCAGCAAAAATTTTATATTACTTAGCCCCTACAAGCTCTACATCAAAAACCAAAATAGCATCTGGAGGAATAACACCACCAGCACCAGCACTTCCATATGCCAAATCAGATGGAATTACAAATCGGGCTTTATCACCTACGTGTAACAATTGTAAGCCTTCATCCCAACCTGAGATTACTTGACCAATACCCAATTGAAATTCAATAGGCTCTTTTCTTTTATAGGAAGAATCAAAAACAGTTCCATCTATTAGTGCACCTTGATAATGCACTGAAACTTGCTGACCCTTTTCCGCTTTAGCACCAGTACCTTTTTGAATAATCTGATATCTCAATCCAGAAGCAGTCTCAGAAAAACCAGCAGATACTTGATCCAAAGCATCTGTTTGAGCCGCTTTAGCTTCAGCCAAACGCTTTTCTCTAGATCCCTCAAAAGTTCTGAAAGCTTCTACCGCATTCCAAGCCTCAGCTGATGCTCCAACCCTTACAATCTCTAAAGTGTCTAAAGTGTCTCCTTGTGCAATAGCGTCTACAACATCTTGTCCTTCTACCACATGTCCAAAAACAGTGTGTTTATTATCCAACCAAGGGGTCGCTATATGCGTAATAAAAAACTGCGTTCCATTGGTCCCTGGTCCAGCATTAGCCATTGACAATACACCAGGTCCATTATGTGTTAAATCTGGGTGAAATTCGTCGTCAAACTTATATCCACCGTCACCAGTTCCTGTTCCTAAAGGACACCCCCCTTGAATCATGAAATCTGGAATAACCCTATGGAATTTTAATCCATCGTAGTAAGGGGTTCCTTGTGGTTTTACATTATTTTCTAAACTTCCCTCTGCCAATGCCACTAAGTTACCTACAGTACCAGGTGTTTTGTCATGGGTTAATTTTACTGTAATAGCGCCTTTAGAGGTATTGAATTTGGCGTAAATTCCGTCTTGCATAATCACTTTTTTTAATGAAGGGCAAATATAAGAATTCTATTTAATTTCAGCAGCTTCTAAACCATAGCGATCAAATAAATATACCAGGGCAGTCATTGCTGCTGACCCCATATCCAACTCTCTCTTATTCACCGCATCAAAAGTATCTGTAGCTGCGTGGTGGTGGTCAAAATAACGCTGAGAATCTGGCCTCAATCCGGCCAAAACAATGCCCTCATTTTTTAAAGGTCCAATATCTGCGCCCGAACCACCTTCTGTGAAAGTGTGGGCCATATAAGGTTCAAATAACACTTTCCATTCCATGATTTGTGACATGTTTGCAGCAGACGCATCAAAGGAAAAACCCCTAGGTGTAAAGCCACCAGAGTCACTCTCAAGGGCGAATATATGTTGCTCCCCCAGCTCAACGGCTCTTTTGGCATAAGCTGTTCCACCCCTAAGTCCATTTTCTTCATTCATAAACATCACTACCCTAATCGTTCTTTTTGGGGTGTAATTTAGCTTCTTTAGTATCTCTAAAACAGCCATGCTTTGCACGCAACCTGCACCGTCGTCATGGGCACCATCTCCTACATCCCAAGAATCTAAATGCCCACCAATAACAATAATTTCCTCAGGGAATTCACTGCCCCTAATTTCTCCAATCACATTGTGAGAAGGCACATCTGCAAGTGTTCTGCAATTTTGTTTGAAATAAAATTTCAAAGAAGGGTTTAATTTTAGGGTAGTGCTTAAAAAATTTGCATGGTTTGTAGAGACAGCTGCAGCAGGAATTTTCATGGCGTCAGAAAGGCCACCATAAGACATACCACCAGTGTGAGGAAAGTCATCTAATCTTAAATTCATAGACCTCACTATCACACCTAGAGCACCATATTTAGCAGCCTCAGCTGCGCCCTTAGACCTTTGATCCACCGCTTTTGAATAAGCATTAAATGTATTGATCATTTTAGGGTCCATAGGCCTATTGAAAAAAACTATTTTACCAGAAATGGCTTTTTTGCCCAATGTTTTCAATTCATCCAAAGAGGTCACTTCAATAAGTTCCGCTTTGATTCCTAAAGAAGGTGTGGCCACAGATCCACCCAATGCTAGAATAGGAATGTTCGTAGTTGCCCCAGGAGACAATTCCATATAGGCAAATTCAGGGGTTCCCCTCACCCACTTTGGTACGGTTATTTCTTGCTTCCAAAGCTTGTCTAGCTTCAAATTTTCGATCACTTTATAGGTATAATCTACTGCCTGTTCTGCTTGAACCGATCCAGACAAACGCCCTCCAATCTGGTTGGACAAATGGTTCAGCCAATCGTATGACCTACTCTCACTTAGTGCAGTATCATAGATACTTTTAATAAAGGAATTATCTAAATTTTCTTGGGCCTGAAGGCCGATGCCACAAAAAGTGAACAGAATAATTAGTCTCAATTTCATATTATCTATTTTAATTTTTAGAAGCAAATAAACGCACGTCTTCACTGCTTATTTCAGTAGCGCCTAAAATTAACAGTCGCTCAACAACATTGCGTAATTCTCTAATATTTCCAGTCCAATCATAAGACTGTAGCGCACTAATGGCCTCTTGTGAAAAAACTTTGGGTTGGGCACCCTGAGCATTGGCTATTTGATTTGAAAAATGATTAATCAGCAATGGAATGTCTTCTTTTCGTTCATTTAAAGCCGGTACATCAATAATAATTACGGCCAAACGGTGGTATAAATCTTCTCTAAAACGCCCTTCCTTAATCTCTTCTTTAAGGTTTTTATTAGTGGCAGCTAAAACCCGCACATCTACTTTAATGTCTTTATCAGAGCCTACCCTAGTGATTTTTTGCTCTTGTAAAGCCCTAAGTACTTTAGCCTGAGCAGAAAGACTCATATCCCCTATCTCATCTAAAAATAGGGTACCCCCATGTGCCATTTCAAATTTTCCTGACCGATCTTTTACAGCAGAGGTAAAAGCCCCTTTTACGTGACCAAATAATTCACTTTCAATAAGTTCAGAAGGAATAGCAGCACAATTCACCTCTACAAAGGCTGCTGTTAGCCTAGGCCCTTTTTGGTGAATCCAATGGGCAACCAATTCTTTTCCACTACCATTAGGGCCAGTAATCAAAACCCTTGCGTCTGTTGGAGCTACTTTATCAATCATTTGTTGCACATGAGATATGGCTTCACTTTTACCGATCATTTCATATCCATTAGATACTTTTTGTTTGAGCAAAGTATTCTCAACCAATAAATCTTTTTTCTCAAGGGCATTCCTTGCAGCGGTCAACAACCTGTTTAAATCAGGCGGTTTTGAAATATAATCAAAAGCACCCAATCGCATTGTTTCCACAGCAGTTTCAAGATCGCCATGACCAGATATCATAATGAATGAAGTAAATGGCGCAATTTCTTTAGCTTTAATAAGCACTTCTACCCCATCCATTTTAGGCATTTTAATATCACATAAAACTAAGGCATAGTCCTTGCTTTGAATCATTTCAATAGCAGATTGCCCATCAAATGCAGCCTCTATTTCATAAGTCTCAAAGGCTTCTGATAGTATTTTTACAAGCACCCTACTAATAGCTGCTTCATCTTCAACAACAAGAATATTTGAATTCATTTAGGGATGTTTATACAGGTGAACATCTCTTTGTGGAAATGGAATGGACACCTTATTATCTTTAAAAATCGCTGCAATTTTATAACGAATCTCACTTTTCAACTTGGGATCCGTGAAAGAATCTGCAATAGAAAAGTGCAGCGAAAATACCAGGGCGGAATCTCCGAAATCATCAAATAAAACAAAAGGTTTAGGAGATTTTAAGACGCCTTTTTGAGCTACAGCAACTGACACTAGTAAATCAGTCACTAAATTTATATCTGATGCATAAGACACGCCTATAGTGACCTTTTCACGGGTTGTTTTATGGTTTTGCGTATAATTAAAAATACTGTTTGTTAGGAAAATATGATTTGGAATGACTATCACCTTGTCGTCTCTGGTAATGGCTCTGGTGGTTCTCAATTTAATTTCAAATACCTTACCCACCTTCTGATCTACTTCAATAATGTCTCCAACGTGTAGTGATTGATCTAAAATGATCAAAATACCTGAAATAATGTCTTGAAATAAGTATTGAAGTGCAAAACCAAGACCAACAAATAAAGCGGCAGAGGCTGTAAGAAAAACAGTGAGATCAATACCGGAAGAATGTAAGACCGTTATCGTAACCAGTATATAGAAAAGATACTTTAAAAACCCAAATATGCTTGCAAACTTATTTTTGTCTTCTTCAGGTAATTTTGCATTAACAATCTTTTTAATAAGCTTCAAAAGATAACTTACAAAAATTAGGGCTGTTATAATTAAAAGAATAGTCCCTATGGTAATATGAATTGTATCCGATGGGAACAATGGAGTAGTCAGCGCATTTTTTATAAGCCCTAAAAATTTCTGAATCGCATTCATAAGAATTATTTACGCTTCTAAAATAAGCAAATAAACTGACACCAAGCGGCCTTTAAAAGCAAAACCCACCCTTAAAACGAGTTCTAAGGATGGGAAAAAAAATTGCTATGAAAAAGAATTACCTAATAGTTGTACTATTAAGTAAAAATCAAATATACATAAATTCTACATAAAACAACAAAAAGGTTTAAGCAAACATATCTTTTACCTTTTCAAAAAATGACTTATCAGATTTTTCCGGCTTTGGCTCAAAATTTTCATCTCCTTGCATCTTTTCAAAAAAGGTCCTTTGCTCTTTATTCAATTCTTTTGGTGTCCATACATTAACGTGCACCAATAAATCTCCCGCTCCATAACCATTAATACTCTTGATACCTTTCCCTCTGAGTCTTAATATTTTTCCAGACTGCAGACCAGGCTCAAGTTTAATTCTGGCTTTACCAGAAACAGTATCAATATCTTTAGAAGTCCCCAATACAGCGTCTGATAAACTGATATATAAATCATAATGAAGGTTATCTCCTTCTCTTTTCAAGGTCTCATGCTCTAAAGTCTCAATGGCAACTATTAAGTCACCAGGAACACCATTTCCAGGAGCATCATTGCCTTTTCCTCCAACTTTTAACTGCATTCCGTCTTCTACTCCTGCAGGTATTTGAATACTCACAGTGTCTTCCTGAACCACCATTCCTTGAGCGTCAGCATCATTTGGCTTGGAATCTATAATTTGTCCGCTTCCACTACAGCTACTACAGGTTGCAGCCGTTTGCATCCTACCCAATATGGTGTTGGCAATTTTAGTGACTTGACCCTGACCATTACAAGTGGCGCAAGTCTTATAAGTAACCCCATCTGCCTGCTTTTTTCTTCGGACTTTTACGGTCTTCTCTACCCCTTGTGCTACCTCTTCAAGATTTAGTTTCACCCTAATCCTAAGGTTACTCCCTTTAGCCCTTCGCTGGCCGCCGCCGCCGAATCCACCAAATCCACCTCCAAAGGCACCGCCAAAAACATCACCAAATTGGCTAAATATGTCATCCATATTCATTCCGCCACCGCCACCAAATCCACCTTCAAATGCTTGGTGACCATACTGATCATATTTGGCTTTTTTATTAGGGTCACTTAAAACTTCGTAAGCCTCTGCAGATTTTTTAAAAAGCTCTTCTGCTTTTGAATCTCCAGGATTTTTATCTGGATGGTACTCAATGGCTTTTTTCCTATAAGCCTTTTTAATCTCTGCAGCTGTGGCACTTTTAGAAATACCTAATATGTCATAAAAATCTTCTTTCATAAAACTTAATTAGTTTCCAACTACTACTTTTGGGTGACGAATAATTTTATCTCCTAATTGAAAACCTTTTTCAATTACATCTATAATTTTTCCCTTCATTTTCTTGTTAGGCGCAGGAATCTGAGTAATTGCATCGTGCATTTCAGAATCAAAAGTATCACCAGCAGCGGCAACTACTTCTTCTAAACCTTTGTTTTTAAGTATCCCTAAAAATTTATTCTGAATAAGACCCACACCTTTGTAAAGCTCTGAGTCTTGGTCTTTAGACAATTCTTTCATAGCCCTTTCAAAGTCATCGACCACCGGTAACATAGCAACAATAACCTCTTGGTTGGCTGTTTTAAAAAGATCCATTCTCTCTTTTGAGGTTCTCTTTTTATAATTTTCAAATTCAGCAAAAAGCCTTAAAAATTTATCTTGTTCGCTTGCTACTGCTTTCTCTAGCTTTTCTAAAGCTGATTCTGGACTGTCTTCAACAGCAGCGTCATTAAATTCGCTATTATTATCTTGCTGAGATCCTTGGCTATTTTCTGGTGAAGTCATCTCTGTATCTTGAACTTCATTTTGGTCAGATGCAGCAGCATCTATATTCTCTTTACTCATGTGATTCAATATTTGTAATCTACTATTCAAAAGTACTGCCAAAGCTGTAAAAATGCCAAAATGTCATTCCTTTTATCACTTTGAATTACAACAAATCTCTAAGTGCCTCAGGCAAAGTAGGAAAATGAAATTCAAAACCTAAAGCGAACCATTGATCAGATTGCACTTTTTGGCTTTCTAAGACCAGTTGTGCCATTTCACCAAGAATTAAAGAAATAACAAAACCAGGTACATTAGGCAGTAAAACAGGCTTATTGAGTTGTTGTGCTATGGCAGCAACCAATTCCTTTTGGATCACTGGGTTGGGGGCTACACCGTTAAAAACACCCTCTAATTCATTTTTGCTTAAAGAAACAAACATTCGCGCTATATCTTCCTTGTGAATCCAAGACTGCCACTGCTTACCATTTCCAAAAGCAGCACCCACAAAATTCTTTATGGGTGTTACAAATTGGGGTAAGGCACCTTCTTGCTGATCCAACACCAAACCTATCCTAAGTTGGCCCAACCTTAATCCAAGAGAAGCTACGGACTCGTTGGCCGCTTCCCAAGCCAAAACAGTTTCTCTTAAAAAGGACGCTTTGCCACTTTCAGAATGCCAATCTGAAGGGTATTCTTTTGAAAAGTCAGATGGGTAATATCCTATGGCAGAAGCACCTAAGAAGTAGGTTAGGGAATGGCTTTTTAATTGCCTAATCCCTTTCATAAGTGTATTAATACTGTCTAATCTTGAATGCAAAATTTCTGCTTTATTTTTCTCTGTCCATCTTTGGGCAATGGTACTTCCAGCCAAATTAATGATGTGTGTCACGCCTTGAAAAGCATTTAAATCAATGGCTCCTTTAGAAGGATTCCACAGAAAACCTTTTTCATTTTCTTTAGAAGACAACTTGGCTTTTGAGGTGGTCAAAAAATGTGTGCTAATGCCCTCTATGTGAAACTGTTTAATAATTTCTTTTCCTATTAATCCGGTAGCACCGGTAATCAATATTTTCATGACAATAACTATTAAAAAAGGAGGGGTTAAAATTTAAATTTGAGTATTTAATCTAGGTTTAGTTGCCCTGAGCATTTCACGTTTACCTGGAGGTCCTTCTAAACGTTCCACTAAAAACCCCACACTGACCATAGCCCTTCTTACACTTCCTTTTGCTGCATAGGTCACCAAAACGCCTCCTGGACGCAGTGCAGTATACATTTTCAAAAAAATGGATTCAGACCATAATTCAGGCTGCACCCTAAAACCAAAGGCGTCAAAATAAATGAGTTCATAAGCATTGGAATCATTAATATCTTGGAACTTTTTTTCAAGCTTCAATAAATTAAAAAAAGAAGCAATTTTCACGGGGACATTCCATGGACTTTTATGCATTAACTCAAAAGCTTCTTGGCCAAAGTCAGCATCCTTTAAAGACGTCACATACTCCATAGACATAGCTTCTTCAAAGCTTACCGGGTAAGCTTCTATCCCATAATAATTAATAGAAAGCCCTTTATACTGAGCTTCTAAAAAAGTGATATAAGCATTTAATCCTGTACCAAAACCAATTTCAAGTATAGCGATAGCCTTATTTTCAAAAAGGTTTAAGCCATGTTTTATAAAAACGTGATAAGCTTCCTGAATGGCACCATGCATGGAATGGTACTGTTCCTGCCATTCTTCTATTTGCAGGGTTTTAGAACCGTCTGCGGTAGTTACAATTTTTCTTTTCACCCCATAAAGATATGTCAAGTTTTACTGTTTATAAAGTAAAAACTAGCGAATATAACCTGCTTACAACGGAGTTTTAAAAAAGGGTTTAATGAAAATACAAACAAATATTAGAGCGCAATTGTTAAAAAAATGTCATATTCTTATTTGAGAAGCGCATTTTAAGCATTTTGCTAATAATATGAAAATAAAAATGGGCTCACAGTATTTTTATTTAATTTTATTCTCTTAAATATATAGCCCATGAGCACAGCTACTGATTCATTTGATATTGAAATTGCCCAAACTTCTAGAATTAATGAAGTAGATTTTGAAAACCTTTCTTTTGGAGAAATTTTCGCAGACCATATGTTGGTCTGTGACTTTAAGAATGGTGGCTGGGAAAGACCACAGATTAAACCTTATCAAAATATAAGTATTTCGCCAAGCGCCAGTGTATTTCACTATGGCCAAGCTATTTTTGAAGGCATGAAGGCATTCAAAGACCATCATGGTGACGCATGGTTGTTCAGACCCGAAGATAATTTTAAGCGGTTTAATAAGTCCTGTGAAAGATTGGCCATGCCAGCAATTACAAAAGAATACTTTATGGAAGGACTTCACAAATTGTTAGCATTGGACCAAAATTGGATCAAACCTGGTGCAGGGAATTCTTTGTATATCAGGCCTTTTATGATCGCGTCTCAAGCCGGCGTTATTGCCTCTCCCGCCAAAGAGTATAAATTTATGGTCATTTGCTCTCCAGCACAATCCTACTATAGCGGAGAAGTGAGGGTTAAAATTGCAGAAACATTTAGTAGGGCTGCAAGTGGTGGTTTTGGGTATGCCAAAGCTGCAGGGAATTATGCAGGCTCTTTTTACCCCACTCAATTAGCCCAAGCAGAAGGATTTCAACAAGTAGTATGGACAGATGCCAATACACACCAACATATTGAGGAAGCTGGAACAATGAATATTTTTATTCGTATTGGAAATACCTTAATAACAGGACCAACCTCTGATTCAATTTTAGATGGAATCACAAGAAAAAGTTTAATACAATTGGCCAAAGACAATGGGATAAACTTAGAAGTTAGACCTATTAAAGTAGCTGAAATTCTTGAAGCACATAAAAACAACCAATTACTAGAAATGTTCGGCGCAGGAACTGCTGCAGTAGTGAGTCCAATTTCTGGCTTTGGTTACAAAGGAGAGAAGTATGAAATTACACCACAAGAAGACAGTTACGCCACATTCTTTAAGAAAACACTCAACGACATACAATACAACTTATCACCAGACCCTTATGGTTGGAGGGTTAAAGCGTACTAAATTTAAAAGGCTCCCAAGGGAGCCTTTTTTTATTCTTCCAAAATAGCCTTTAGATTGGGCTTAAAATAATTTGGTCCTTTTAAAACTTTTCCATCTTCCCTATATATGGGTGCGCCGTCTTCCCCTAGTTTACTCATATTGGACTTTTGTATTTCGTTAAAAACAGCCTCAATCTTATCCTGCATCCCATGCTCAATAATGGTCCCGCATAATATGTAAAGCATATCTCCCAATGCGTCTGCCACCTCTACTAGATCATTGTTCTGCGCCGCTTCTAAATACTCTTTGTTTTCCTCTTCCATTAAAGAAAAGCGCAATTGATTTTTTTGCGCTCCTAAACTGGCTATTGGTGATTTAGCATAACCTATCTTGAATGCCGTATGAAAAGCGGCAACCGCGTCTAATTTATCTTTCATAATATTTATTTAATGAACATTAAAACACAAAAAAGGTTTGCATTATTTAATGTAGCTTTGTGTAAAAATAGGAATATGTTTAGTAAAGGACAAATAGTGTTCGCAGTGCTTTTTGCCATTTCTTTTGTGGTTGCCATTGTAATGGCTTTCAAAAAAGAGCGTGCCCAACACCAAAAAAATTTTAAAGGGGTTTTAAAGCTACTCCTTGGTTTTATCCTTTTTATTTTATTGCTTTTTGTTTTGAAAACATATTTAAAGTCTTAAATATGGAGCAGCTAAAAACCATGACTGCATTATTTATAGGCGGAGGCTTTGGTACCATACTAAGATATGGGCTTAGCAAAATAGGTAATCCATTGAGCGACCATTTTTTTTGGGGTACCTTTGGTGTAAACATTATAGGTTGCTTACTATTAGGTCTTATTATTGGCTTAAGTTATAAAAACCCAGCTTTGGCAAGTGCTCCCCTATATTCATTTTTAGCCATAGGGCTTTGTGGAGGGTTTACCACCTTTTCCACATTTGCATTCGAAAATCAAGCTTTTCTTAAAAATGGACAAATACTAGAATTTACTTTCTACACCCTTTCTAGTATCATAATAGGTATACTAGCCATTTCGCTTGGTCTACACACAGCAAAAGCAATCTAGTTAAAAATAATTTCTGTTTTTATTAGTAGCACTCACTTTATTGTGGGTACCCCCCCTATTTTTTCATTCACACACTCAATTTTGGGACCATAAAAAAATGATACCCTCATTTTTTTAGGGTCTATTTTGTTTATATAATAATAATTAATACAATACCCCCTAAAAATTAGGGGGTATAATTACAAATACATAAGTTTACTTCGTATTAACCCATAAATAACAGTCCCATTATGAAAAAAGTGGAAGCCATTATTAGAAAATCAAAATTTGACGACGTCAAAAAAGCCCTTCACGCCATAGAGGTTAACTTCTTTAGCTACTGGGACGTAACCGGCGTTGGAAATGAAAAGCAAGGACATGTCTACAGAGGCATTAGCTACAGTACTTCTGACATTCAAAGGAGAATACTTTCAATAGTAATTTCTGATGAATTTCTAGAACCGACTATAAATGCCATTTTGGAAGCCGCCAGTACAGGAAATGTAGGAGACGGTAAGATTTTTGTTTCTGATGTACAAGACGCGTATAGAATAAGGACAAGAGAGAATGGAAAAGCAGGCATAAACTAATACAGATTACTCAAAAAGAATATAAAAATGGAAACAGCAATATTTACAGCAAATAACGTATGGATGATGGTATGTACCGCTTTGGTATTTTTCATGCACCTAGGATTCTCTTTTTTAGAGATTGGATTAACCAGACAAAAAAACACAATTAATATATTATTTAAGAATGTATTCATTATTTGTACTGGATTATTACTTTACTATATAGGCGGGTTCAACCTAATGTACCCTGGAGATTTCAATGGATATCTTGGGTTTGCAGGATTTGGAATCCCGCTCCCTGAAAATGGACTAACCCCTGATTACGCCTCTGGCGGATACACCTACTGGACCGATTTTCTCTTCCAAGGAATGTTTGCCGCAACTGCAGCAACCATTGTTTCAGGAGCTGTAGCAGAACGTATTAAGTTGGGTGGTTTCATGATTTTTACCCTAATATATGTAGGTCTTGTATATCCTATCGTAGGATCTTGGCAGTGGGGTGGTGGATTTTTAAGCACAATAGGTGGCGAAAATGGCGGGTTTCACGACTTTGCTGGATCTACACTAGTACACTCTGTTGGTGGTTGGGCTGCATTAATAGCCATATACCTTCTAGGCCCTAGAATTGGTAAATTTTCTGAAAGTGGAAAAGCGCAAGCCATACCAGGACACAACATTCCTTTAGCAGCAGCTGGAGTACTTATCTTGTGGTTGGGTTGGTTTGGATTTAACGGTGGGTCTGTTTTATCTGCGGACCCAGCAGGAACTTCTTTAGTGCTTGTAACAACATCTTTAGCAGCAGCAGCGGGTGGAATTGGCGCATTTATCCTTTCCACAATCTTATACAAAAATTACGACCTTACCATGTTCCTTAACGGAATTCTAGGAGGCTTAGTAGGTATTACCGCAGGAGCAGATCTAATGTCTCCAAACGAATCTGTTGTGATTGGATTATTGGCCGGAGCCCTCATCGTTTTAGCAGTAGCTTTTATAGATAAAATTAAACTAGATGACCCTGTAGGAGCAGTAGCGGTACACCTAATATGTGGTATTTTCGGAACACTTGCTGTTGGAGTATTTGGTGCAAAAGCAGGAATGAATCAATTCCTTTACCAACTAGCAGGCGTAGGAGCCACAGCTACCTTCTGTACTATATCTGCATTTATCATCCTTTTCACTATCAAGAAAACAGGAGGAATAAGGGTATCTAAAGAAGAAGAATTAGAAGGCTTAGACCTTCACGAACACGGCATGGATGCATATGCTGATTTTAGATTGAACCAACACTAAACAAAACCTATATAAATAGCAACGGAGCGTTTTGCAGAACGCTCCGTTTGTTAAAAACCATTTAAAACCAAATTCTCATGATTTTTAAAACTTTAACAAATAACGCAAAATTTTTAATGCTAAGTGCAGCATTAACAGCAACAACATTAACTTTCGCTCAAGAGGCAGAAGAAGAAACCACACCAAAATTTAGCATTAGTGGAACGGTAGACGCTTATTTCAGAGGTAATTTAAACGCTCCAAATGTAGGAGAAAACACTATGGCACCTGGAAGTTCATTTGCTAATTTACCAGGATTTGCTTTAGGTATGGCCAATGTAGTAGCAGCTTACGAAGGGGAAAAAGTTGGATTCGTAGCAGACTTAGTCTTTGGACCAAGAGGTACAGATGCTATTTTTAACTCCCCCATGTATTCTGCAACCGGAAATATTGTAAACCAATTATATATGTATTGGAACGTGAGCGATAAGGTTACCTTAACCATGGGTAATTTTAACACCTTTTTAGGCTACGAAGTAATATCTCCAGCAGCAAATTTCAACTACAGTACATCATACTTATTCTCTTACGGACCTTTTAGCCATACTGGAATAAAAGCAGATTTTGCACTGAGTGAAGACTTCTCTGCCATGCTCGGAATCTTTAACCCAACAGATCTGACAGAATACAACCCAACAGGAATTTATGCTTTTGGAGCGCAACTTGGATACAAAGGTCAATTCCTTAATTTATTAACAGATAGCGGTGCTTATGAATTGGATTACACTGGAGGTTTTTCCGTTACAGATAATTTTTACTTAGGACTCAACGGTGCCATTTATGACAATGACGGTGTTGGATTCTCAGGAGTAGCACTTTACCCGCAATTAACCACTTCAGACACTTTTGCCATTGGCTTAAGAGGAGAATACTTTGTAGAAAGTGGTGCTTATGGAGCCATTGACCAAACAGATAGTGGTGTAGCAGATTCTAGCGTGTTTGCTTTAACCCTTACAGGAAGTGCGTCAATAGGAAACCTTATTTTAAAGCCAGAAATTAGAATAGATAATGGTTCTGACGAAAGCTTTTTGGATACAAAATTTGCGCCGCAAAAGAGTCTATCTTCTTTTGTACTAGCAGCAGTTTATGCCTTTTAATTCCCCCATTGCATTAAGGGATAGGTATTAGTTAAGTTTAGTTTAGTTTAAAAAAACCAGTCTTCTCCAAAGACTGGTTTTTTTTATTTTACAAACACTTTAACACCTGCTTGGATAGAAATTTCTAAATCATTCTGCGAAGGTACTACCGGGCATGAATATTTTTTATTGTAGGCACAATACGGATTATAAGATTTATTAAAGTCTATCCAAATAGAATCTCCCTGTACCGTTCTCAAATCTAAATACCTGCCGCCACCGTAAGTTTCATTGCCATTAGTGAGGTCTGTGAAGGGAAGAAATAAATAATCCTCATAGCCTTCCTTTTCCAATAGATCCAAACTCTGGTATACTTCTAAAGAAAAGGGGGTTCCCTTCAAATTAAAATACAGACGCCCATACACCCGCTCTTGAGAGATTCTATCTGTAGTTGTAGGCATACCAAACGGAAGTGCATTAGGGGTTTTAATCAATTTAGCCCTAACCACAAAATCTACATTTGGTAAAAAATAATCCAAACCTTGGAAATTCATTTTATCCTTATCTACCAAGGGAGACGCCTCAGGATCTTTAAATGAAGCGTTTAATTCTTTTTGAAAATCCAAAACAGATTGAAGGATACTATCCCTTTCTCCTAGAGTATTTAAAACCCCTTCACCCACTATGCTTGCCCTTTGGTCTTCAGCATCATGGTATTTTTTGGGCTGCTTACAAGAGGTCATTAAAAAAAAATGACCCATAATCACAAATAGTACACCACTATGAATCCGCTTCTCTAATACCATACAATCCTTTATTCTTTAATACAATACTACGAATCCTCTTCTCTAATCCCATACAATCCTTTATTTAAATACACTTCTAATAAGGCTTGGTATTCAGGCATTATCCTAAGTAAACCTGTTTCTGGAAGTGCGCCAAGGGTGTCTAAATCTGTATATCCATTTTCTAAAAGTGCTTCTACATAGAATAGCGCTGTTCCGTAATCTTCCATCTTACTACTATAAGAAATCACAGCCAAATAGGCCACATAGTCTTCTGGATGAACAATAGTCCTAAGCATCAATAAAAAAACGACTGCAGGAATATCCCTAATAGCGGCTGGTCTGTTGGCCTCAATGTCGTAGACCCTTCTAAGCATAGACACCATTAAAACAATCACATTTTTAGCAAATCTATCTACAATAAGTGCCTTTGCTGAGAGATTCTCGGGAGCAGATTCAATGACGCTGTTGTAGTAATTATATTGATACTGCCACCAACCCAAATTTTCAAAATTTCTTGTATCTAAGTCCTCTAAGAGCATATACTGATAATACTCTGCCTTATAAGTAAGAGAATCTGTATACTGGCGATTCATTCGCTTCAATTGCCTTTGTTCTTTTTTGATGGCTCTTTCTGCCTGCTTTTCAGAAATAACAGCTTGGGCTTTAACCGCATTAAAGCTTAAAAACACAAATAAAAATGACGCAAGGAAGTATCTGTAATTCATACTCAAATATAACCCAAAGAGATTAAATGGCATATATAGGTGCAGATGAAACTACCTCTGACAAAATAATATGCGTCCTAGTTTCACCATATTGGATAAGTGTATCTATAAATGTCTCTAAGTGTTGTTGGTCTTTAAGAACCACCTCCATCATAATGTTTTCATTTCCAGTAATCCGGTAGCAGTTCACAACCTCAGGATAGGATTTTACCACCTCCAAAAAAGGTTTCAATTTACCTACAAAAGCCCTTAAAGTAATCATCGCTTTCAGCTGATACCCCATCTTCGTATAGGATACCTCTGTGTGATATTTCAATATAACCAAGGTGTCTTCTAATTTTTTTACCCTTTCCGCTACAGCTGGCGGCGTTAAACCCACAATTCTTCCTATTTCAGCAAAGGAAACCCTGGCATTTTTTTGTAAAGCAGCAACAATCTTATTATTTAAGAGATCTACCTTTTTAATCATAAGAAAATATGTTTAAATAAATTGCAATATAAAGAAAAAATAAAATACACCTGCATAAAGTAAATTAATCCATCTCCAAATACCCTTATTTTTACAGCAAGACCATATTCCTAGTTAATGAATACTAAAACACCAAAGCACTTAGAACATAAAGCCACTGAATTGGAGCGGCTCAGCAATGCTTTGGCGGTCTATTTCTATTATGACCATGAGCTCCTTAAAGGTTATAAATACTGGAATTTCAACCACAGTATTCTTCACAACCTTATTGGAGATAGCAAAGAACTTTTGAGCAGCCTAAGACACCTCTCTTTTGTTCACAACCTTGAAGAGCGAAAACATATACTGAATTTCATAAACTGTATCGGAAAAAATATTCATGGCTATTGTAGGGGCTTAGAATACCACAGTAAATCTCCTCAAGATTACCTTCACGTCTACAGGAATGAGGTACAGCAATTTATGCTGCTATTTCAAAAATGGTCCAAAACATCTGGGCCAGCACAATAATGACAAAATTAACGCGTTATAAAGGTAACGAGCGTGCATATTTTTTCATTATTTTTTAGATTTAGTCAGTATAAAACCGGTGGAGACGCTGGTTTTATCGGTTTAATAAGTAAATTAGACAGCAGCTAAAAAGTTAAGTCCGAATAGTGACCCAAGATTAATTAGTTTAACAAAGTAGGCTAATAATAGTTTTAAATATTAATGGGACTAGAAACACTGGTTTATTAGAAATAATACTAGAGCTTTCCTAAATAAGAAATTACCGCTGTATTAAAGACTTCTGGCTGCTCTACATTCACTACATGACCACAAGATTCTACCACAAATAAAGATGCTGACAAATGTGTCTCAGTCATTTTTCTTACAGAAGGCAAAAACAAATAGTCTTCTGCGCCCATGACATAAAGTGTAGGGATCTTCACCTCAACATTTCTAAAAAAACGAAGCAAAGGGTTTATTTCTGCAGTGAGCTTAAACCACTTTATAAACTCTTTCTGATACAGTTTTTTAGCTTCTCTAACAAAAAGTGTTCTGGATTCTCTATGGTTTTTATTGGGCATAATCACAAAAGCAAAAAAAGAGTACAACCACAAATAAGGCACTACAGACTTAAACATCACCCCCAAACGCATAAGCACTTGTGACCTAAAATTAAGTTTTAAAATAGCCCCACCCATAATCATACTCAGCACGCGTTCTGGCTTTTTTTCAGCAAGATTTCTAATCAATATAGTCCCCAGTGAAATACCTATAAAGTGTGATTTTTCAATCTTTTCATAATCCAAAACTTCAATAATATCCTGGGTAATGGCGTTAAAAGTATACTTTTTATCAAAAGCTTGTTTCAAGGGCATTTTAGAATCTCCGTGCCCTCTTAGATCTAGAAGAAGCACGTTATAAATCTTTCTAAAAGCTTTTAATTGTTTAAACCAAATAGAAGAACTCCCTCCAGCACCATGAACAAAAGTAACCCACTCTTGGGCTTCTGGATTTCTGTAACAATTGTAATGAATCAATACGAGGGAATTTATGAGATCAATAAAATGGTTTTAGCCAATGGTTTGGCAAGTATTCCCCTAAATTAGGGAATTAATTTTTCTTTTGACTTAAAATAGTTGCCATCTCAGCCTGCAAAAGAGCAGCCTGTCCTGCTGCTGCCAAAGCAAAATCTTCTCCTGAAGAAGCGTATATAATACCCCTAGAGGAATTCACCAATAAACCTACTTGGTCATTAAGACCTTCTGAGCAAACTTCTGCTAAACTGCCTCCTTGAGCACCCACACCCGGAACCAACAGAAAACTATCTGGAACCAAAGCTCTAATGTCTTTTATAGCATTGGCCTGTGTAGCCCCAACCACATACATTAATTGGTGGGCGTTTTTATATTGGGCGGCTGTTTCAATCACTGTTTCATACAAATATTTGCCATTAGCCATAGGCAACATTTCAAAATCTGCAGCACCTGGATTTGAGGTAAGTCCTAATAAAATAGTGAATTTGTCTTCAAAAGCTAAAAAAGGCTCTACCGAATCCTTACCCATATATGGTGCTACCGTAATGGAATTAAATCCTAAATCTTCAAAAAAAGCTTTGGCATACCTACTAGCTGTATTACCAATATCACCTCTTTTAGCGTCTGCGATAGTAAAGAGCTCTGGATAATTTTGATTCAAATATTGAATGGTCTTTTCTAATGCCAACCATCCCTTAACGCCATAGGCTTCATAAAAAGCCATATTGGGCTTATAAGCTACCGCATAAGAATGGGTGGCGTCTATAATGGCTTTATTAAAAGCAAATATAGGGTCCGCTTCTTTTAAAAGGTGGGCTGGGATTTTATCTAAATCTACATCTAGTCCCACGCAAAGGAAAGATGATTTTTTTTCAATCTGATTTATTAAGAAAGGAAGCGTCATGATTAATTTTTTCACTGGTACTACACCAGATTATGGCTTTAAAGCTGTGAGACTAAAAAATCTCTGAAGCTTCTTTCAATTTCTCTGTATTGTCTACAAGCATTAACTCACTCAAAATCTTTTGAATGTCTCCATTTACAATATTCTGTAAGTCATACAAGGTTAGTCCTATACGGTGGTCTGTGACCCTACCTTGAGGGTAGTTGTAGGTTCTAATTTTTGCAGACCTATCTCCTGAACTTACTTGAGAATTTCTTTTGGCTGCGTCTGCTTCTTGCTTTTTAGCCAATTCCATATCGTATAGCCTAGACCTAAGCACTACAAAGGCTTTGTCTTTATTTTTGTGTTGGGATTTTTGGTCTTGACACTGTGCCACCAAACCAGTTGGAAGGTGTGTTAACCTGACGGCAGAATAAGTCGTGTTTACAGATTGTCCTCCTGGTCCTGAGGAACAAAAGAAATCTATTCTCACATCCTTTGGATCTATTTGAACGTCAAATTCCTCTGCTTCAGGAAGCACCATAACAGTAGCAGCACTCGTATGGACCCTACCTTGTGTCTCTGTTTGAGGTACCCTTTGAACCCGGTGAACACCTGCTTCAAATTTTAGCGTTCCATATACATCTTCTCCATTAACCTCGAACTGTATCTCTTTATACCCTCCGGAAGTCCCTTCACTTAAGTCAATCACATTGGTTTTCCATCCTCTAGACTCACAGTATTTGGTGTACATTCTAAAAAGATCTCCAGCAAAAATACTGGCTTCATCTCCTCCAGTACCAGCGCGAATCTCCACCACAACATTCTTGGCGTCTTCTGGTTCTTTTGGGATGAGCAAAAACTTAATTTCTTCTTCCAAAGCGGGTAGTGCAGCTTTGGCTTCATCTAACTGCATTTTGGCCATTTCTACCATTTCAGCATCTGAACCATCATCAATAATCTCCTGAGACTCTTCAATATTATTGGTAAAAGAGATGTATAATTCTCTTTTGTCCATGAGTGATTTTAGGTCCTTGTATTCTTTGTTGAGCTGAACATAACGCTTTTGATCTTGAATGATATCTGGCTGGATAATCAAGTCTGATACTTCGTCAAAACGCTGTTTTACAACATGTAATTTTTCTAACATAAATTTGAGCTAGTTATTCAAGTAAAGGTACAATAAATTGACCTTCTTAATATTCAAAAGTTCCGTAAGAACTCTCTATAGTTAGTTTTTTAATCTCACTGTCCGTTACCCTTCCAATGATTTGAGCGGCTACACCAAAAGAAGCAGAAATAGCGATTAAATCTTCTGCTACTGCTGGGTTTACATACAACTCCAATCTATGACCGCAGTTAAAAACTTCGTACATCTCTCTCCAAGGTGTTTTGGATTGTTCCTGAATCATTTTAAAAAGCACAGGCACTTCAAACATATTGTCTTTAATAATATGAAGGCCTTCTACAAAATGTAAGATTTTTGTTTGAGCACCACCACTACAATGTACCATTCCATGAATGTCCTCTGCATTGTATTTACCCAATATTTTCTTTACAATTGGCGCATAAGTTCTTGTTGGTGAAAGCACCAACTTACCAGCATTTACTGGACTTCCTTCCACTGAATCTGTGAGTCCTAGTGCACCCGAATAAACCAACTCACCAGGAACAGCAGGATCAAAACTTTCAGGGAATTTTTTTGCCAAATCTTGACCAAAAACATCATGACGTGCAGAAGTTAGTCCATTACTTCCCATTCCTCCGTTGTACTCGGTCTCATAGGTAGCTTGTCCTGAAGAAGACAAACCTACAATAACATCTCCTGCTTTAATATTAGCGTTGTCTATGACGTTTTTTCTTGGTAAACGCGCCGTTACGGTAGAATCTACAATGATGGTACGTACTAGATCGCCAACATCGGCGGTTTCACCGCCAGTACTATGAATAATAATACCGTGTTTTGAAAGGTCTTCTATGAGTTCCTCCGTGCCATTAATAATGGCAGAAAGCACCTCAGCGGGAATTAAATTTTTATTCCTACCAATGGTAGAAGACAACATAATATGGTCCGTGGCGCCTACACAAATAAGGTCATCTATGTTCATAATCAACGCATCCTGAGCAATGCCCTTCCAAACCGAAAGGTCTCCAGTTTGTTTCCAGTACATATAGGCCAAGGAAGATTTAGTTCCTGCTCCATCTGCATGCATGACCAAACAATAGTCTAAATCTCCAGTAAGGTGGTCAGGTACAATTTTACAAAAAGCCTTAGGGAACAGCCCTTTATCTATATTCTTTATAGCATTATGCACGTCTTCCTTTGCTGCTGAAACACCTCTTTGACTATACCTTCCCTGTTGATTTGAATCCATTCATTCGTGTTTTGTGCAAAAATAAGGGAATCCTTAAAAAGTTCAAGCTATTGTAGCATAATATTCCCAAAACTTATCCTCAATAACAAACAATCTTAAAGAAGACTATCTAATTTGCAAGAGTTCTCTGTATTTTAATAGCGGCCAGTGGCTGTCACTCATGAGTTTTTCTAACTGATCTGAATTAGATCTAATGACTTCAAACAAAGGTTTTACCTCAAAAGCATAGGCGTGAGCCCTGTCGCTTGAACTAGCTAATTTATTGGCTGCTTTTCTGGCCTGAGTCATATTGTCTACACTTATTTTTAAGTCCTGCACATACTTATTAATTTCAGAAAACAGCTGTCCTTGAGCGCTCTCTTTTAAGGCAGTCACCTGCTCCATTACCGCATTCATTTTACTTAGATTCTCTAGCAACACATTCATATAGACTACGGCAGATGGTAAAATCTGACTGTACACCAACTCCTCATACACCCTACCTTCAATTTGGGTATGCATCACATAAGCTTCCCACTCCACTTCTTGTCTGGCCTTTAATTCAATAGGACTTAACACACCCATCTGATCAAACAAAGTCACATTGGATTTTTCACTCATTACAGCAACTGCCTCTGGTGTGGTCTTGAGATTACTGAGTTTTCTTTTTGCCGCTTCTTGCTCCCAAGCCTCACTGTACCCATCTCCCTCAAAACGAATGCGCTTAGAAGATTTTATATACTCCCTTAATACATTGAATATGGCCTCATCTTTCTTGAGCCCTTTTTGGTCTATTAAGCTGTCTACTTCTTTTTTAAACAACTGCAATTGTTGGGCTACAGCAGTGTTTAAGACCGTCATAGGCTTAGCGCAGTTGGTTTTTGACCCCACGCCCCTCATCTCAAATTTATTGCCCGTAAAGGCAAAGGGAGAAGTCCTGTTGCGGTCCGTATTATCCATGAGTATTTCAGGAATTTTACCCACTACATTGAGCTTGAGTTCTGTTTTTTCTTCTGGTGATAATTTACCCAAAGACACCCCTTCTAATTCATCTAAAACTGCAGAGAGTTGTTTCCCAATAAATATAGAAAAAATAGCAGGTGGCGCTTCATTGGCACCTAATCTGTGGTCATTACTAGCAGAAGCAATAGAAGACCTTAACAACGATTCATATGTGTCTACTGCTTTAATGGTATTAATAAAAAAGGTCAGAAACTGTAAATTCTTCATTGGCGTAGAACCTGGGCTCAATAAATTAATACCCGTATCTGTAGCAAGTGACCAATTGTTGTGTTTTCCAGAGCCATTTATTCCTGCAAAAGGTTTTTCGTGAAACAACACTTTTAAATGGTGCTTGTCTGCAACCTTATCCATGACATCCATTAAAAGAAGGTTATGGTCTACCGCTAAATTGGCTTCTTCAAAAACTGGCGCCAATTCAAATTGGTTTGGTGCCACCTCATTGTGTCTAGTTTTTACTGGAATTCCCAAAACCATACACTCCTTCTCCAGCTCACTCATAAACCCAATAACCCTAGAGGGAATAACACCAAAGTAGTGGTCTTCTAATTGCTGTCCTTTGGCAGCCGTATGGCCCAATAGCGTCCTTCCTGTAAGCGTAATGTCTATTCTGGCCGTAGCCAACGATTTGTCAATTAAGAAATACTCTTGCTCCCACCCTAAGGTTGCGTTTACCTTTGTAACTGTTTTGTCAAAATATTTAGCTACAGCGGTAGCTGCTTCATCTACAGCATTTAAAGCCCTAAGTAAAGGTGCTTTATTGTCCAATGCTTCTCCTGTATAAGAAACAAAAATAGTGGGTATACAAAGTGTAGTCCCATAAACAAAAGCTGGAGAACTAGGATCCCAAGCAGTGTAACCCCTTGCCTCAAAGGTATTTCTAATGCCTCCACTTGGAAAACTAGAGGCGTCTGGTTCTTGCTGCACCAATTGAGCCCCACCAAAGATTTCTAAAGCTTGGCCATCTTGAATATCAAAAAAAGCGTCATGTTTTTCTGCGGTTGCACCTGTTAAAGGCTGAAACCAATGGGTATAATGCGTTGCCCCCATTTCTATGGCCCATGTTTTCATACCCTCAGCCACCTGATCTGCTAATTTTCTGTCAATCTTACTGCCTGAAGTGATTGCATCTCTAACAGCACCAATAGCATCCTTTGTGAGGTATTGTAGCATCTTATAGTCATTAAAAACATGGCTCCCAAAAAGGGAAGACCTTCTATTGGGTTCGCTCACAGGCACAGACATTTGCTGTGAACTTTGCGCTAAAGCATTAAATCTAAGTTGGGAGAAATCTGTTTTCATAAATAGTCAATTATCAATACTGCAAAATAAAACCAAATAAATATAGTATTTGCAATTTACCCCCTAAAAAACATAGGGGTCAGAAATTTTTAATAACTTTTTAATAAAACACCCCATCTTTTTCTGTGGCTATGTCAAAATATTATAATTTTATAGGGTCGTTAAACTTAAACAATCAACTCATGAGTAAATCTAAATTAGAATACCTTTGGTTAGATGGTTATGAACCAACAGCCAACTTAAGAAGTAAAACAAAAGTAGAAGAAAACTTCTCTGGAAAGTTAGAAGACTGTCCAATATGGTCTTTTGACGGAAGTTCTACGAAACAAGCTGAAGGAGGTTCTTCTGATTGTTTATTAAAGCCAGTAGCTATTTATCCAGATCCAGCAAGAAGAGATGGTTATTTAGTCATGACAGAAGTTTTAAATGCAGACGGTACACCACACCTTTCTAATGCAAGAGCTACAATAGATGACGACGACAATGATTTCTGGTTCGGTTTCGAACAAGAATATTTTATCATGGACAAGAATACCCAATTGCCTTTAGGATTTCCAGTGGGAGGTTACCCTGGGCCACAAGGTATGTATTACTGTTCTGTTGGCGGGAGAAATACCCATGGAAGAAGCTTTGTAGAAGAGCACGCTAACTTGTGTATTGACGCTGGATTAAACTTTGAAGGTATAAACCAAGAAGTAGCTAGCGGGCAATGGGAATTCCAATTGTTTGCCAAAGGCGCCAAAAGGGCTGGAGATGAAATCTGGGTATCACGTTACTTATTAGACAGATTGACAGAAAAATATGGATACTATATTGAATACCACCCAAAACCTGTAAAAGGAGACTGGAATGGTTCTGGTATGCATGCAAACTTCTCTAATACAGTCCTTAGAACTTGTGGTTCTAAAGAAACTTATGAGAAAATATGTGAAGCATTTAGACCAGTTGTTAAAGAACACATTGAAGTATACGGTGAGTTTAACGACCAACGTTTGACTGGTTTACACGAAACCGCTTCTATCAAAGACTTTAGCTACGGGGTATCTGATCGTGGGGCTTCTATTAGAATTCCTATTATCACTGTAGAAAAAGGATGGAAAGGTTGGTTGGAAGACAGAAGACCAGCGTCTAACGGAGATCCATATAAAATTGCCGGACGTATTGTAAAGACTGTAAAGTCTGCCAATATTTCTTAAAAACATACTTACACTTATTACTTAAAAGGTGTTCGCTAAAGCGGATGCCTTTTTTTTTGCTCCCTAAGAAATAGTCACGTAAATAAAAGCTGCATAAGCAGCGAGTAAAATAAGGCCGTCCCTCCAACCCAATCTCATTTTACTAGGCACAAAAACTAAGGGAAGTACTATAAACGCAAAACCCAGCATCCAATAAATGTCAGATTCCAAAAGTGCCTGATCCATTACTTTTATTGGGGTAATCATGGCTGTAATGCCCAAAACAGCAAAAATATTAAAGATATTAGACCCCAGTAAGTTTCCAAGAGAAATAGCCTTCTCCTTCTTCAATACCGCAATAACAGAGGCCGCCAATTCTGGTACACTAGTACCCACAGAGACAATAGTAATACCAATAACACGCTCAGAAACACCAAAAAATGTGGCCAATCCTACGGCTCCAGAAATGAGTAATTCTGAACCACCCCATAGGCCCAAACCACCCAAAACTAGGTACATAAGGGTTTTGTGCAAAGGCAAGGGAACGTCATCTTCAGGCAATTCGTCTACTACAGCATGCTCTTGAAAACGCAGTAAATACCATAAAAAGACCAATAACATGGAAAACATTACAAGACCTTCCCAGAAAACCAATTGACCATCTATATAAAGAAAAGCAAAGAATATCAGGGAGGCTAAAAACATGACCGGCCAATCTGTTTTGTAAAAACTCTTGGTTACCTCAATGGTACCAAGCAACAAAGTTATTCCAAGCACCAGACCAAGATTGGCAATATTAGACCCAATGATATTTCCTAAAGACAAATCTGGAAAGCCTTCTAACGCCGCCTTTATACTCACAATAAGTTCTGGAGCAGAAGTGGCAAAAGACACTACAGTCATTCCAATGACAATTTTAGGAATTTGCAACCTCAAGGACAGTGCTACGGCTGCTTTTAGCAACCAGTTTCCACCGAATATTAATGCCACTAAACCCAAAAAAATATACAAAGCGTCTAACATAGTCTTAATTTGGAGCAAATATAACAAAGCCCCTCCTAAAGTATTAAAAAAAACAGCAAACCACACTGAACGCTAAAGTTACAAATAATGTATATTTGTTATTGTACGTTAGAAACAGGTGTTTCTTAAACCCATAAAATTCATGTTTAAAATTCTCGCCCAGCTCAACAAATTACTACTCCCCTCTTTGACAAAAAAAAGACTGGACTTAACCAATGCTAAAAAATGGCAGTTAGCGTTAGTAGGTTGGCGTTATTACGTAACCACCCGAGCCTTAGATAATAAATAAAGCAACCATACCCCTACAGGGTTTTGCTCAGATCCTACCGCTGCAGATTTCTTGTAAGTATTTCACACAAGTATTTGGCACAAGCCCAAAAAGAATTATATTTGCACCCCCAACAAGGGACAACAACGGCCTCGTGGCGCAACTGAATAGCGCATCTGATTACGGCTCAGAAGGTTACAGGTTTGAATCCTGTCGAGGTCACGAAAAGCATAATATGCGCTAAAACGCTCATCTCAGTATACATCTGACTTGAGCGTTTAATATTTAGGATAAATCCTAAATCTATTTGGTTGCGCCACTTGACCTCTTTCATCCAATTTGAACTTCAGAATAGTTTATTTCACTACTTTTTGGCAGCCTTTTTGGCAGCTTTTTAAATAGACTCTACAAGCTATATAACATAATAAATATAATGATTTAAGAGTAAACAAATAGACCAAATCAATAGAATTTTGACAGTTAATTTTGCATTTAACGTAAAATGAATAAATCTCCATTGTATCTATCCATTCTTACGAATTTAACCCAAAATGGATTCGCATAGGCTGCTCCATTTTGCTTTCATCTGACAGTAGGTTAAATTATATCTTGCTTGATTTAATAGTAAAAAAATAACTTTTAACCAAGCATTAATTCACAGATTTTTGCTGGGCTAAACACTTAATTAGTAATTAATTGGGAAGAATATTAATCACAATTTTTTACTTATGATCCTAAAAACTATCCCTCAAACCGAATTTGAATTTCCTGTTGTAGCAACCAAGGCGTTAATTATAAAAGAATACAAGGATATTCTTAAAGAAAATAGAGATACTTATGTTTTAGACCTTGGCTGCCACATAAATATTTTTGAATATTTTACACCTATAAAATATATAGAGGAGAATTATGTGAAGACTACAACGGAGTATCTACTCCTTCAAGTAGCAAATGCATATAAATGGGTAGATAATGATGTGCTACATAATTTGCTTGAGGATTATGCAAATAAAATTAGAAAGAAGTCTTTAGGAGGCATAATATATATTGAAATGTATAAAAGTTATATTCGATCAGCTATAGATAATAAAGATACTATTGAAATAGAGACTAACAAAACACTAAGATTCCTGACTAATCCATATTATGATTTTAAAGGAGGTGAATATTCAAGAAGAAGACAACTAAGGACAGAGCTAATTAACAAAGCTCTGTCAGATGAGAAAAGAGAAATTAACTTTAAAAAAATTCATAATTACATTATAGATTATGATTTGTCTTCAAAAACAATCACTAAAAAAAGGATTGCTCTAGAAACAGGGTTGTCATATGCCACAATAAAAAATTATTTGACGTCTGAACCTGAACTTGCCTATGTTTTCCAGGAAGTCAGAAAAGCATCTGGTACAGATAGACAAAAATCTGATAGGAAATATTATAGAAATAGGATTTGTAAAAAGGTTAATGAGTCAAATTAATAAAACCTATAACCCCTGTAAGCCCATTAAAATCAATAGATTACAAATTAGTAAAATGGCTAAACCGCTCCATTATAGTTAATATATGCACCAATAATAAGTCTATTAATTAGTGTTTAATTATATGAGCAGACTATTGATTGCGAAGGTCTCAAACCGAAGCAATCTATTAAACATAGTTGCAGTATTTAGTATTAGGTCGTCCCCCTTTGTGAGGGGGAACTCCCAACTGCTTGAGAAATTAAGTCTCATCACTTCTACCCTCCTAAGAGAGTTACAACTAAGGTAATCTTTAGATGTTGCATCAATTTATGGGTCAATAGGCAGGGGCTTAAACCCCTGCACTTTTTTGTTAAGTTGTTGGAATTGAGATTTAGTGCAAGGTATAAATGCAGGGTTCTTTGACTATTAAAAATTAGTCTCAATATATTGATGGTATTTTTTCCCTGCTTAATCCACACTAATTTAGTGTAGCTAAATCTTAACATTAACTATTTATGAAAAAGACATTCTTCCTACTTACTGCTTTTGCATTAGTTTTATCCTGTTCTTCAGATGAGACCTCAACACCTGTTACAGCCACTTTTGAAAATAATTTATTTATCGTTACACATATACCGGATTATTCTAAACCATCTTACTATACAAGAATACCATTTCCTCAAAATGTTAAAACAGGTACATATAGAGAATTTAGTAACTGGCACCCTCCTTTAGAAGCTGTAGTTCTAGATTATAATAAAGACGGATACCTAGACATTATAGATAATCAATCAGACTATGGAGTATTCACTAGAAACAATATTCTATTTTTACAAGGTACATCTTCGGGTAAATTAGAAATAGATAGTAACAACTCCTATAAACATCCCGGTTTGATTCACGGTCGCAAGGGACTTACTGGAGACTATAACGGAGATGGATGGCCAGATGTATTTTTTATTGGACACGGATACGATCTTCAGGACGGCAACCCGAGAAATGAATACCCCATAATGCTCCTTAATAATCTGGGGAAAGATTTTGAATATAGAGCTTTTGAATCAGTAGTTGGTTTTTTTCATACGGGTGCTAGTGGAGATATAGATAATGATGGAGATTTAGATATTCTTTTAATAGACGGAACTAAAGGTGTTGAAAACTCATATATTTTTATTAATGACGGTACAGGAGATTTTTTAGCGGTACCTCTAGACCAGTATCAATCTATACCTAGTGATATGTACGATTCCTTTTTCCAAAAATGGACTGTAGAATTAAATGATATAGATAACAATGGGTATTTAGATATTATAATTGCAGGAGCTCCTGATACATACGGAAGTACAGCTCCTACAATTATGTTAAATTCTTCAAACGGTTTTACAAGTAAAATTGAACTTCCCAAAGAACCGGTTTATAAATTAGTGGTAGATATAGACTTCTATGATTTTGATGGAGACGGAATTGATGAACTAATTCTTAATAGAACACCTTTAAACTACATCTCATATAAAGTTACTATTCATAGTTTAACAACCGATGAATATTTGACTACCACATATTTTAATAATAATGATTTTACTGGACAAACTTCAGATAAATGGATGTATTGGATTTCTATCATTGAAAAAGATGGAGAACTGTATTTAAAGGGAGACGATATGTACACCCCTCATCAATGGATTTTTGAGGATGGAAAATTTAAAAAAACTATACCATAGGCATATCTTCTTCCTCTAATTCACTCACTTCTAAACCTCTAAGGTAAGTTAAACTAACAGCTAAAGAAGAGTGTCCCATAGCCTTCTGTAGTTTACTAATAAAATTATTAATAATCTTGTATTGCAATTAAAATTTTTTTAATTTTATGAATATTAACCAGATAAAATAAACTTAATATGAAAAAATTATCAAACTCATTTCTAATTTTATTAATGTTCAGCTTATTTGCTAATGCACAGGTATCTTCTCATATGTATGTGAAAGTAGCTCCTGAAAATCAAGCTGAATTTGAAAGATTAGAAACAACTTACTGGTCACAAGTAGCAAAAAAAGGTATAGATGATGGAAAAATGATAGCTTGGGGATTAATGAGAAAAGTAGGCATTGCAGGAAGTGATGCAAATTATATTTTAGTGAATATATTTGAAAATTTTCAAGATGCCTCAAATGCAATGAGTATATGGGACCCATCTTTAATCCAAATGGAATTGAAAGATATAGACACTAACAATCTAAAAGAAACACTTGCACTTCACTATTATCAAATAGAAGATGTAATTGAGGGTCCATCAAAATATAATATTCACAATTATGCTACACCAAAAAATTTAGTAGGTTTCGTAGAGGAGAATTTAAATTTATGGAAACCTTTAATCAAAGACAATATAAAAAAGAATAGGACTAAACAAACCAACTGGGGAATTGGGACAAGAGTTTATCCAAAAGGGAGTGATGCAGGGTTTAGTGTTTTTACAAGAGATGGTTATGAAACTCTTGCAGACGCAATGGAGGCATTAAGTTTTAAAGCTAATTATCCAGCTTTTTTTAATGATGTTATGGAAAAAACTAAAATGAATGAATACAATCCAAACGGATTTCAGCATCAAATAATTTATGAAAACATAAAATGGATTAATTAATTTTAAATTAAAATTAAAATTATTGAATAATCATAAATCAATTAAAATGAAAAAATTATTATTAATAATAGCGTTAGTATTTACTACTTCTACTATTGCTCAAAGGTTGAATCGTGTAACTGAAATTTCTGTTGATGGTCCTAATAGAGGAGCTGTATTAGATTTAATGGATGACTTTTATGGAACCGTTAGATATAATGATGGAAGTGGTATTGTTTTACAATGGATTAGGATGGGTATTGATGAATCATCACATAGGGTAATCAGTTACGGTGATGCTAATAATTTCGGTGTATTAGACGGGGAAAGGAAAGAATATCAAGGCGCTGCTTTTTGGTCAAGATTATCCCATAAATCCAGTACCAACCGTTCTTCTGCCTCTGTAACCGTTGAAGTGTTATCTCCTAATAACCAAAATCATAATTTTTCTCAAAATTGGGATTTAAAAATTAAGGAACCTGAAAAATATCTCAATGCTTTTAGAATACTTATAGCCGAATTGAAAAACGAGATTGGTGAGCGAAGAATTGCATTTGGAGCACACACAATAAATGGCTATGGTGGAGCAACTCACTGGGTAACTCTTGGTGGCTCAAGTTGGCGGGAAATAGAAATAGTAAGAGCTAAAATTCAACAAACAAATGCTTGGACTAAATATTTGAAGAATCGAGGGGATGTTGAATATATCAGAAATTACCTTGTTCAAAACATAAGACATTATAATAATGCAAGAATTGAAGAAGGTAGAACATTGAAATAATTTTTTTAATAGTTTTTTTAACCCTCCAATTCGGAGGGTTTATTACATCATAGGCATATCACTTTCTTCTAATTCACTTACCTCAAGTCCTCTTATATAATTAAGATTAACAGCTAAAGAAGAGTGTCCTAAAGCCTTTTGTAGTTTACTTAGTGACCCTGTTCTTTTATAGATTTAAATACTCTCAATCTATTAATAATATCAGTTGTTAATAAAAATAAGTAAATTAATGTTTCCAAATCATTACTGTAATGAAAAAGCTACTCTCCCTACTTAGCCTCTTTGCTATTGTTTTATCCTGTTCTTCAGATGAAACCTCAACACCTGTTAGTCCGCCACCTGCTCCAATAGTAAAATACACTATTACTTTATCTGCTGGAGAAGGAGGAACTGTATCTACTACAGGAGGTGAATATGAGGCAGGACAGACAGTTTCTGTTACAGCTACACCACAAGGAGAATACTTGTTTAAGGATTGGTCAGACGGTAATACAGATGCCACCAGAACAATCACAGTGTCATCTAACTCAACACTTACTGCAAACTTTGAAAAAAGAAAGTATCCTTTGACATTAAACATAGAAGGTGAAGGAGAGGTATTAGAAGAGATTGTTAATGCAGGAAGAACTACAGACTATGACTCAGGGACTACTGTGAAGCTTACTTCTATTCCCGCCGAGGGGTGGGTTTTTAAAGGTTGGGATGTAGATATTAATGGAGACGTTAATCCACAACAAATTTTAGTCACAGAGCCAAAAACAGTTTTAGCTATTTTCATAAAGGATAGTTCATCGTTTATTCCAATAATGTACTTAAACACGGGGGGAATTGAGATTAATTCAAAAGAAGACTATGTCCTAGGCACACTTTCTATAAGTGGAGGAGAAGAATTTCCAGATCTTTCTATTACCGAAATGAAGATAAGAGGAAGAGGGAACTCTACTTGGTGGCAGGGCGGTATATGGGGAAAAAAACCGTTTCAAATTAAGTTTGAGAACAAAACAGAAATATTAAGAATGCCTAAAGACAAAAAATGGGTTTTGCTTGCTGAAATTTCAGATATCTCATTAATTCGAAATAAACTATCACGCGAACTTGCCAATATAAGTCGTTTTGATTATGTTCCTCAATCAAAATACATTGAACTATTTATTAATAACGAATACGCAGGAGTATATTTGGTTGGTCAAAAGGTAGAAGAGTCTTCAAGTAGAGTAAATATTGGAAAAGATGGCTATTTGGTAGAGATTGATACTAACAAAGATGGAAGAATTAAAGAGGAGGATGTTTATTTTCGTTCTAATGTATGGTCTTCATATTATGGAGAGAGTGTATTTAACATTAAAGAGCCTAATATTGATTATAATAATGCTGAATTTGATTTGATTAAAAATCATATCAACCTTTTTGAATCAGCTTTATTTGGGGAGGAATTTAAAGACCCTGATTTGGGATATAGATCATATATTGATATTCCTAGTTTCATAGATTGGTATTTAGTAAACGAGATAGCTAAAAATCAAGATGCACAGAGATATTCAAGTATTTTTTTTAATTATATTCCAGGTGAAAAAATAAAGATGGGACCTATTTGGGATTTTGATCTTGCTTTTGGAAATGTTGACTATTCTAGTGCTAATGATTCAGAAGGATTTTGGATTAAAGATAATCTTTGGTACAAAAGAATGTTTGAAGACCCTTACTTTATTGACCTAGCTAGAGAAAGGCTAGGCCATTACTATAACCATCTAAACGAATTACTATTAAAAATAGATAGTTATCAAGAATATTTAGCAAAAGGTCAACAAAAAAACTTTGCCCTTTATCCCGGACTTCTAGACCCTGCTGTATATGTGTGGCCCGTTCCTTACCGTTTTGATAATTACAATGCATATGTTCAACAGCTTAAGTTATGGCTTGAAGATAGAATGATATGGCTTAAGGCATCTCTTTAAATAAATGGAATATTACATTTTACGGGAACTTTTACAACAGAAGAAGGAAATTTGTACGGGCAAGATGCAATAGACTTAACCACTTATGATATAAAAGTAAATATTAAATAGGGTTTCAATCACTAAATCTAAGCCTCCTTCTGGGGGCTTTTTATATAACGGGCATATCTTCTTTTAATCTTTGAGGGTGTTTGACCGAAGTCTTTTAATTAAAAAACAGTTACACTATAAAAGTATAACCGTTTTATTATAATACGATGCTCCCCTTGTACAATTAGTCAACACTTAACTAATTTGATGAGTGAATAATTGAATTATTTTAATTAATAATTATTGCTCCAATATTGTATGTGGTATCATAGAATTAATT
>Ga0209251_1000240_pt1 | contig 49643 bp, 46 predicted proteins | sample SaaInlV_100m_DNA_6_FD_184665 | JGI IMG/M metagenome (GOLD analysis project Ga0209251, IMG submission 184665) | Marine microbial communities from expanding oxygen minimum zones in the Saanich Inlet - Saanich Inlet SI073_LV_10m_DNA (SPAdes) (version 2) | ecosystem: Environmental > Aquatic > Marine...
GTTAAAGAGATAGCCCGCCTTGGTGGTGATGTAAGTAAATTTGTGACACCTTTGATAAACCGCGAGATAAGAAATCGTTTTAAAAAAGCAGAATAAACGTATTTATCTAATGATAAAAAACCTCATCACACTATATAATTTAAAAATGCAAATAATGCCTTTTTCAAAGGAATTTTCCCATTTGGACTGCGGTATCCGCCATTCGGTTTGAAAACCCCCATTCGTTATCATACCAAGTTAAAATGCGCACGAGGCTATCATCAATAACTTTAGTTTGATCCGTGGCGAAGATTGAAGAATGTGGATCATGATTGAAGTCAACGCTAACCAGTTTTGCATCCGTTACCGCCAATACTCCCTTAAGAGGGCCAGCTGCTGCGTTTTTCATAGCAGTATTAATTTGCTCGACCGAAACACTGCCATCCAGTTCAACCGTTAGATCTACGCAGGATACATTCGGCGTAGGAACTCTGATAGCGACGCCGTCTAGCTTACCATTTAGCTCTGGCATCACCAAACCAACAGCTTTTGCGGCACCTGTAGAGGTTGGAATCATTGAAAGTGCGGCTGCACGGGCACGATATAAGTCGCTGTGCATAGTATCCAGTGCGGGTTGATCACCAGTATAGCTGTGAACTGTGGTCATGAAGCCGCGTTTAATCCCAAAAGAACTTTGTAGAACTTTGACTACAGGTGTGAGACAATTGGTTGTACAAGATGCGTTAGAAACAATGATATCTGTCGCTGTAAGAGTGTTATGGTTTACGCCATAGACAATTGTCTTATCAGCATCTTTTCCAGGTGCTGAAATTAAAACACGACTAGCTCCATTTTCAAGATGTGCCTGACAAGCTTCCTTTGAAGTAAAGATGCCAGTACACTCCATAACTATATCTACATGCGCCCAAGGCAGCTCTGCCGGGTTGCGCAGAGCGGTGACCTGAATTGGCCCTCTGCCTACGTTTATGGTGTCGTCGGTGGTTTTCACCAGTGCGGGAAAGCGGCCGTGTACACTGTCATATTGTAACAGATGAGCGTTTGTTTCGACCGAGCCTAGGTCGTTAATAGCCACAACCTCAATATCAATCCGCTCACTCTCAATTATCGCACGAAGCACATTGCGGCCGATGCGGCCAAATCCATTGATTGCTACTTTGATGGACATGGTTTCCCCACATTTGTTGATAGTAATTTACCTGAAGCGCTACATCAGAGATCGTCTGAGAAACGCCTAATTGCCGTTACCGCTAACAACTAGATTTGTGAAGCGCTGTCAAGTTGCCAGAGGTTGATTGGAGAACGTGAGAAGTAATTGAACTAATATAATTTTATTTTTCATCATTTGGGATGCGTCAAATTTATAGGTGTATTATTCAATCCTAACGGCAATAGCACTATGTCATGATTCTGCTCAAGACAAACTGACTGACCGAGCAAAATAATCATATTTTGGAAAATACAGTAAATTTTTGAGAATTTAAGCTTATTTAAACAAGCTGCCCCATTGCTGCCGCCACATCAGCCATTCTTACAGAAAAGCTCCATTCGTTGTCATACCACGCTAGGACCCGCACCAACCGTTTGCCTACAACTTTGGTCTGTTCTGGAGCAAAGATGGATGAAAACTCGGTATGATTAAAATCGATAGATACTTTCTGTTCGGCGTCGTACGACAAAACTCGCCCCAAAGGTCCCTGTGCGGCTTTTGCAACTGCTGCGTTTATCTCTTCCGGTGTAACATCGCGGCTAGCCTCAAAAGTTAGATCAACTGCAGATACATTTGGTGTAGGTACGCGCATTGCCGTTCCATCCAACTTACCTGCTAGATTTGGCAGAACCTCACCTAATGCTTTAGCTGCTCCAGTTGAGGTTGGTATCATTGCCAAAGCTGCAGCACGAGAACGATAAAGATCATCATGGTGACGGTCTAATGTGGGTTGGTCACTTGTATAACTATGAATTGTTGTCATTACACCGCGTTCAATACCAACATAAGTATCTAAAACTTTGGCAAGGGGAGCCAGACAGTTTGTTGTGCAAGATCCATTTGATATTATTCGATCATTTGAAGCCAATAATTCGTCGTTAACGCCAAAAATAATTGTTTTATCTACGTTTATTCCAGGCGCGGACAGTAAAACTTTTTTTGCACCGCGTTCAATATGGAGCTTAGCTGTCTTTCCGTCATTAAATTTTCCGGTACACTCTAAAACAACATCAGTGCCCCGCCAATCTAGTTTATTCATGTCGTATGTCGACATCATGCGAATGGGACCTCTTCCCAAATCCATAGTGTTGTTGCTTATGGTAATCTCTTGCGGGAAACGTCCATGGATGGAGTCATACCTCATAAGATGTGCTGCGGTTGATAATGAGCCTGTCGCATTCACTGCTACCACATCAATATCATTACGCAGGGATGTTGTTATATGAGATAGTATGCATCGTCCGATACGACCAAATCCATTAATACCAACTTTGACTGTCATTTTTGTTCTCGCATGTACGAACTATTAAACGATTATTCTATTCTGTAGTCGTGGAGTTTATTTAGTGAAAGTGTAATATTAGAAATAAATCATAGTGTTAGCGTTAAACGTGACAAAGTACCTTGTAGTTCGCGCTAACAGTTTTGAAGAAGGTGTGTAATGTTGGGCGCTAACGAAAAATGCTAAAGCAGGAGTGAACAAAATGAGTGGACTATTGGCTCTTTTGGATGACGTCGCGGGAATCGCTAAAGTAGCGGCTTCCTCGGTAGATGATATTCTTGGACAAGCTACAAAAGTTGGCGTTAAAGCTGCAGGGGCGGTAATAGATGACGCTGCAGTCACTCCAAAATATTTACAAGGGTTTTCGGCTGACCGGGAGCTCCCAATCATTTGGCGAATTGCAAAGGGATCGTTTAAAAACAAATTGTTGTATCTACTCCCAATTGGGCTTGTCCTATCTAATTTTGCACCATGGGCTATTGCACCTTTGTTGATGTTAGGTGGCGCTTATTTATGTTTTGAAGGCGCTGAAAAAATTTCAAACGTACTAGGTTGGGGGCATGGACATGCTGATTATTCCGACCGAGTTATCGAGCAGGAGGATTCAACTCATATTGAGGAGAGAAAGGCGCGGGGTGCCATAAAAACCGATTTTATATTGTCAGCTGAAATCATGACAATTGCTCTAGCGTCTATACCCGAAAGCAACTTCTGGATGGAGGCGGCGACACTCGCCACTGTCGCTATTATGATTACAGTTGCGGTATATGGATCGGTAGCAATCATTGTAAAAGCTGACGATGTAGGCCTTGCAATGGCAACTAGCGGGCGTCTGCAGTTAATTTGTACGGCGGGGCGAGGAATTGTAAAGACGATGCCACTTTTTATGCATTTTTTAACAATTATAGGCACTTGTGCTATGCTCTGGGTTGGAGGTTCTATAATTATTCATGGCTTGGAACAAGTTGGGTTTGATTGGCCCAGCCATACAATACATCAAATTGCGTTGAATATAAGTCAAATTGTACCTGAAATAAACGGAACAGTACAATGGAGTATAACTGCCATGATTGACGGAATTATAGGGCTTGTGCTTGGGTTTGTTTTAATTCCCGTGGGTGAAAAGATTATTACTCCTTTTTGGCGTTTCATTACTGGCGCGGGTAATTGATTCAGATGGTAGCTTATTGTGAGAAGACCATGTAAACTTAGCCATTATAGTCATTACGTATAGTTAGCCCCGATATCTATCGTCTCGAATTAGTCCCGCAGACCTAAACTGGTGCAGCACTAGCTCTACCGCGACTGAACTTATTTGATTATCCCAGATAATGCCTTGCGGTTAATCCCCAGTCGACTGATGTTAGGGTGTTGGCTTTACCAGCGAAACTCACACACGCACTCTTGAAAAATTTCTTAGCGCAAACAAATCGGCAACCACCCCCATCGTCGCGGCGAGGCCCACTAGCCTTTGAAAAATTGAATTTTTAATTCACCACATGGAAAGTACTTCAAAAACCGAAACCTTTACTACGGCACAACTCGGCAATACTGGCCTCGCCACGATGACCATCCACAAGAATGCGGATCTTCTCTTGCAAAGAATATTGCTTGCGGGTCGCCTGCTTGATGTCTTTAACGAGCTTCTCGCAATGGCTCTTACTTGTCTGTCTCATTTCCCACTTGTCTTATCCAGAATGTGGTTCTTGTGCGATACAGGGTCAGTCGCTCGGCACGACTTTTATGCTGGGCGATGATGAGGGTCGGATCGTTTCTCGCTCGGCTGTGATAGACCGTGGAGGAGTAAGGTCGGCCTGGTCTGAACGGATACTTGAGCTTAGGGCCCGTATGATAAAACAAGGTGGAAAAGACATATGAACAATATCATTGGCATCAACGTTTCTAAAAAAGAAAATGAGCGAAACCTCATGGGCCAACACAGGCTATCTCATTTGTCTTTTGGGAAGCGATGCGGAAAAGGAGATTTATAGCCTCCAAATTTGTGAAGATTTCCATATGATCAATACCAGGCAACTCTTTGATATCGCATGAGCTATTGGGGCTCCAACGCATGGGAGAGCGGTTCATTAAAGAACTATCACCGCCGTCACCGTCAGCTGTGATGGGAAACATTTCACCGGAGGGTGAGATGTTATACCCGATGACTGTTGGAAGTCCGGTCCCGAATACAAATCGTGTTGGTACAGGTAATGGTTCACCAAATGTGTCGCCAGATTGGAACCATGGCTGGGAGCTAAGCGAATATCTCCCAGTTGCTCTCGCCATGGCAATTGCACCTTGGTCCGTCAGAAGTCGAATTGTGTCAGCTGCGCTGTAGGTGGTGGTGCCAACCCGGTAGAGTACAGCGTCGCCATAGACACTGTGCTGCAGGTCAAGAGCCATCTGGCCAACCCAAGTTGGATCGACAGGTGAAGCGAATGACTCGTCTGGCTCCCAGTTCCAGCCTGGTGAAAAAGCCCAACTCGTGCAGTCGCTGCATCCTGAGAATTGACCGGCGAAACTAAACAGACTGTGGACATGTTTTATAACCCATTTCTGATCGAGTGTTCGCAAAGCGTGCAGTGTCATGAGACACCCTTGGCTGTGACAGGCGAGTACAATTTTTTGCTGTTTTCTTTTGAATAATTTTGTTACCCGAGACCGAAGGTCAGTAGCAAATGTATTTTCACCTGGTGGATAGCGATAGTCGTATGGCGCACACATAAGAGTATCATCAACTTGCCAACCATGAGACGCCAGTTCTTCGACCATACCGAGGTAGCGGGGGCACTCTTCCGCAAAGTTTTCACCGAAGGACACCGGTGCTACTTGAACACCATGCCAGTTGCGTGCAGCTCCGTTTTTTCTATCAATCTCTAATGAAAGCCACTGCGCTACCTTGACAGAGGAACCTCGCGGCAACCCTGACCCAATTGAAAATTCGAGGCTTAGGATATCAGGGTTCATTACTGGGACCAAGAAGTCAAAGGAAATTCCCTCTGGTTCAACATTAACGTGCAAAGTGCTCATGCCCAAACCAGGCGCAAAAACTATTGGTCGTTGGCTCTTTGTCTGACCAGGGCTCGCAGAGCAACCCAACGTTAGCAGAGCGGCGAAAGCGCAACTAACTACTGCGCGAATTAGGTATACCATTCACTCCCCTCAACTGGAATTAGGAGCCGGTCCACCGGACCATCACCAATGTGGTTTGTCCTAGTGCTATGCCAAACCATAGGATGAACAAAGCTCCGTAATGTCGCCATCCGGCGGGTCAGATTTGAATGTATTGTCTCCGTCTTCATCTCATAAACACACAAACTCATAGGCATTTATGTAACCGCATCTACGGTTTGGTATGTCTGTGAATGCAAAGATTTTTCTTATGACTGGCATTCCCAATGCTGTGTCAGGGGTCATCTCGGCTGTAGGTGCTGTGTGAACAACCAACAATTCTGGAGATTTTACATCTTCAGCAATAACACTGGAAGCAAAGTAGATAGCTGCTGGCATTGCGGCAAGCGTTTGTAGTAATTTCATTGGGACTTTTCCTTAATCCACACCGATGATTTACAAGTAAGGCATCGACTACAAAACCGTGCATCACATCTGGTCAGGTATCAAGTTGATTGGAAGGTTGGTAACAAAGACTTTGGACTTTAATAATTACTGATGGTTAGGCAGATTAAGGCATCGTCTGCCTAGTTAAACAGTTTCCCAGTTTGTTTAGCAACCACAGTCTTTATAACCGCTATTCATGTTTGTCGTCTGCGCTTATGGGTCCAAATAGGATAATTTGACTTCATAGATGCTGATGTCAGACAGTGAGGCTGCGGAAACGACCATAACTGGTTAATTGAATGATACTGCCAGACCAATGAGAATAAATAATAGGGTGCTGGCAAAACCTAAACTTATGTATCGGTGCTGTATGTCAGCTAGCAAAAATTTAGTGATAGTTTGAACAAAAGGTACAAAATGAAAGTAGAAATGGTAATTGACGCGAAAAACAAAGTTGGTGAAAGTATCGTTTGGGATAACCGAAAAAACGAACTTTACTGGATTGATATTATTGACCAAAAAATCCATTCCTACGATCCAGCTACAAAAGAACACATGACATGGCAGACCCCTGATTTTGTCACTTCGATTGGTCTTAGAAAAGACAGTGGGGCAATCGTAGGGTTGAAAAAACAATTAACCCTATGGAATTTTGATGGACATTTTATTCCTCTAGCCGAGATTGAACCCAGTTCCCCAGATAATCGACTAAATGAAGGTGTGGTCGGACCAGATGGCGCGTATTGGGTTGGCACGATGCAAAACAATATTAATGCTGATGGCACACCAAAGGACATCACAGCGTCCACCGGGCGGCTTTATCGATGTAAAGCAGATGGGAGTGTCGTATCAGTTAGTGAAGATAAATTCGGAATTACTAATACATTCGTTTGGACGGATGACGGACGCCTGATAACTGCCGACACGCTTGAAAACGCTTTATACAGTTATAGGGTTAATATAACGGGAGGCGCCTTGTCAGATAAGAAAATCATCCTCAAAGACTTTGATCGTGGCCTTCCCGATGGATCATGTAAGGATTCAGAAGGGTATATCTGGAACTGCAGAGTAGTCGGCGGATCATGTGTTGCGAGAGTTAGTGCAGAAGGGGTGGTTGAGCGAGTTATTGAACTCCCGTGTTCATGGCCAACCAGTTGTACATTTGGCGGACCAGACTTGAAAACTCTTTATGTGACATCCGCACGTTTTACTATGGACAGCGCTCATCTGGTGGAGTTTCCACATGAAGGTGCATTAATGGCTGTTGATACAGGATTTACAGGAGTTTTAACCAATAGATTTGGTTAAATTTATTATCACAACAGTAGCCACAAAAGTTGGTAAATGATGAAGGGGGCGAGAGTGGAGGCCAAATAGCAACTTTTTTAGATTAACACAACTTATGGAAAGATGATTTTCTCAAATGTCTCTACGGTTGAACTTAAAATATACACTTAAAACCCCAGCTATGTCAGGCGTACTTTTGGTAGGTTTTGACGCCCTCCAACAAATCTAAATTCTATTCCCAGTTATGGTTTGCGGAGCGCAAGTTAATTTTCCGTGCGTTCTAGATCAGAGCATAGCTTTGGCTTTTATTACAACTGCATGTGCTGTGATTGCAAACTGGTCGTAAAGAATATCTGCTGGCGCAGATGCTCCAAAGGCATTCATCCCAACGAAATCAGCCTTTGCTGATTTTCCACGTTCATCCAATAACCAGCGATCCCAACCTTGACGAACAGCGGCCTCTATACCTATTCGAACAGGACCGGCTGGAAGCACTCGACGCCGATATTTATCATCTTGAGCAGCAAATAACTCCATACATGGCATTGAAACTACGCGGCAGCCAATTTCATCCTCTTGCAGAAGGCTACGAGCTTTAAGCGCAATGCTCACTTCAGAGCCGGTTGCAATTAAAATTACCTGACGTTTACCTTCTGATTCAGCAATAACGTACGCCCCTTTGGCAGACATGTTCTTAAGTGTATGCTCAGTCCTTACAGTTGGCAGGTTCTGCCGGGTCAAAGATAGTACTGATGGAGTTGTATTTGAGGATAGCGCTATCTCCCAAGCTTCCGCTGTTTCTACTCCATCGGCAGGTCTAAACACATTCGTATTTGGTGTGGCCCGACTGATGGCAAGATGTTCGACTGGTTGGTGGGTAGGTCCGTCTTCCCCCAAGCCAATACTGTCATGGGTCATCACAAATACAGTAGGAATTTTCATCAAAGCAGCTAGCCGCATTGCTGGCCGTGCATAGTCGGTAAAACACATAAATGTGCCTCCATAAGGCCTAAGCCCCCCATGCAGCACCATACCATTCATTGCAGCCGCCATCCCGTGTTCACGAATGCCCCAATAAACGTATCTTCCGCCACGATTATTTACATCGAAAACGCCTAAATCCGCTGTTTTAGTATTGTTTGAGCCAGTCAAATCTGCAGATCCACCTATATTTTCTGGCATAATAGGATTTACAGCCTGCAGCACTTTTTCGGAGGCGGCTCGAGTAGCCAGCTTTGGTGCTGTTTCAGATATACCCTTTTTAAAAGCCTTCAGTGTAGCGGAAAACTTTTTGGGCATATCGCCAGCAATAACTCTATTAAATTGTTTTTGTTTTGCGCTCGATAAGCTTGAAAAACGTGTCTCCCAAGCTTTTCTTTCTTCTTTACCTCTTAAGCCGATATCTAGCCAAGCTGATTTTACATCAGTTGGTATTTCAAATAAATTGGTCGTCCAACCGTAGGCAGCTTTTGCATCTGCTATCTGTTTGTCGTCCGTAAGTGCGCCATGACCTTTAGACGTATCTTGTGCTGCATGACCGAGTGCTATGTGTGTTTTACACGCGATCATAGTAGGTTTATTCTGATTTTTGGCTTGCATAATCGCCAAATCAATAGCTTTTGGATCGTGCCCATCAATTTCAATCACTGCCCAACCTGCAGACTCAAACCTTAAAACTTGATTGGAGCTATCAGACAATGACACCGGTCCATCAATTGTAATGTCATTATTATCCCAGAAAACGATCAATTTACTCAATTGGTGACGTCCAGCGATACTAATAGCTTCCTGGCTTACACCTTCCATAAGGCAGCCGTCCCCTGCAATCACGTAAGTCATGTGGTCAACAACTTGTTTGCCATAGTTAGCGCCCATAATTTCTTCAGCCATGGCAAAACCAACCGCGTTGGCAATACCTTGGCCAAGGGGGCCAGTTGTTGTTTCTATACCGGCAGCATGACCATATTCTGGATGACCAGCAGTAATTGAACCCCATTGGCGAAAGTTTTTAATCTGCTCTAAAGTCATATCTTGATAACCTGTTAGGTGCAGGATTGAATAAAGCAGCATAGATCCATGGCCTGCGGACAGTATGAAACGATCTCTATCGGGCCAACGTGGTGTAGAGGCGTCAAATTTAAGATGTTTTTCAAACAACACGGTGGCAACATCTGCCATGCCCATGGGCATTCCAGAGTGCCCAGAGTTTGCTGTTGCTACAGCATCCAGAGTTAGAGCCCGAATGGCCGTTGCTTTGGACCAGTGTTCTGGATGGGCGATACGAAGAGCTGTCAAATCCACAAAAACGTCCTTTGAATAGTATTTTGCTAGTGTGCATAGCACTCAACAGTTAAAGATCAAGTTGCTGCTAACATAAAAAAGCCACCTTTTTTTTTAATTGTATCTACGCATGCAATTTAAGTAATTTGTAGTGAGAGACAGACTTAAAAGCGATTAATCGCAAAAGGGGCGTAATTATTTTATTAATTGGCTAAAATACACTCAGTCTTACTGACTATACGATTCGCTGATCAAAGTAGTATTGATTTTAAATTTAATAAGTGACTCGAGGGATGGGCAAAAGTATGAGCAACATAGATGAGTTGCAGCGACGTATTACAGCAGCAATGGATAGAATTGCTAATGGCATTAGTAATGCGGGTGGCAAAACTAGTAGTGAAAATCAGGTAATGGCCGCGGCATTGGACGATGAAAAGCTAGCTAATGCGCAGCTTACAGAAAGAGTGCGCAATCTCAAATCTCGTTATGATAGTACTTTGCTGGACATTCAAAAAAAGACGGATGCAGCGGATGAACGCGTATCAGTTCTTGATCTTGAGTTACAAAGGATGCGCAAATCGAATGATCAGTTACGGCAGTCAAATAGTGACTTACGAAAAGCAAATGAGGAGGGTGTCGGTGAACCTGATTTAATTAATAAGTCAATGCTAGCGGAAATTGAGTCACTGCGCGCGGCTCGTGCTGCTGACGTAGCAGAAGCTAATATTATCTTAGGCGCTTTGACGCCTTTGCTTGATCAAGTAGACAACGTGCAAGAGGAGGGTTCTGATGCCTGAGGTGACAATTACTATTGGTGGACGCCAGTTCTCTGTTGCTTGTCAAGAAGGAGAGGAAAGCTATCTGCATACTGCTGCTAAAATGTTGGATGATGAGGTACAAGTTCTTTCTGAACAAGTTGGTAGAATGCCCGAATCCCGAATGCTTTTGATGGCGGGTTTAATGTTGGCAGATAAAACTGCCGGCGTTGAAGATAGGATTACTGAGGTTCAGGGCCAGCTTAGGGACCGAGATGCCGAGATAGAGGGTTTAAAAACCATGAGTGCTCCAGAACCCGAACGAATTGAAATCCCTGTTGTGCCTCAATCTGTTACTGAAACATTGGCTGAACTGGCAGCGCGGGCCGAAGCTTTAGCGGCGGAGGTTGAAGAAAATTCAAGTTGATTAAACGCAGGTAAGCCGCAAAATATACTTCGTGGTCGACTAATTTTATTATTACATCAAATTTAAATTTTAAATGCTCAATAATAAAATTGCCATCAATTAGCCATTGGCCTCGCGAATTTTGTCCGCGGCGTCCTTGTCATAAACAACGCCATTTTCATTGAATAATGTATCTAGCTCACCCGATAGCATCATTTCTGTAATGATATCGCATCCGCCGACAAACTCACCTTTTACGTACAGTTGAGGAATTGTAGGCCAATCTGAAAACTCTTTGATGCCAGATCTTACAGTTTCATCTGCCAATACGTTGACGTCGGCGAAGTCGACCGCCATGTAATTGAGCACGCCAGCGACCCTGCTGGAAAACCCGCATTGTGGCATTGATTTGGTGCCCTTCATAAATAAGACCACATCATTGGATGTGATTGTATCAGATATGATTGCATGGGATTCGGTCATATTAGTGGTCTTTCTTGTTGTAGGCCCGGTGATAATGCACCGCGTAGGTTTCATCTTCGGGCATTGGTTCGACATAAGTGTTAGAGCAAGCCGCGAAAACACCTAAATGCTCTGGTATAACGAGCGGAGCGTTTTCTAAAGTATTATTCTCACGTGCCACTCGATTAAACATTTTTAAATCTGTTGATTCCATACCCAATGGTTTGGCTATGTTCTGTCCTAATTTTTCTCTTGCAGGCCGTCGCAATGTCAAAGGTCTGCGTGGACCTTTTCTAAATGGGTATGCAAGCACCTGCAAAAGTGATTTCATCATGGTGCTTTCGTTGTCAGCGCTAATGCGTGCAATTCACCATTACTTCCATCCATTTTACCCTTTAATGCTTTAGTAACTGCTCGGTGTTGTTGAACACGATTCATACCCTTAAATGACATATCAACTACTTCAGCGGAGTAATGGTTCCCGTCACCGCGCAAGTCGGTAATAGTGATTTTTGCTTTTGGGAAACTTTCCCGGATCATATCTTCGATCTCTTGGGCTAGCATAGGCATAAGAATAGTCTCCAATATACATTTTCTAGATTTAGGGCGTGAGGGGGTCAGGTGCAAGGGTTAGGATTTTAGGGTACGAAAAATCTGCTGCTCTCCACTTGGTGGGTTGTCATTCCTGCAGTCACAGTATTACGTTTTTATCAAATCATTTTACACTTTAAAGGCTTGTCTTATGAATATGGAAACGGCCCCTGAACAAGCGCTTGCTTGGTATAAATCTGGTTTGGGCGCAGTCATTGCGACAGTGATTGAGACATGGGGTAGTGCACCGCGACGGGTAGGCGCACAGTTGGTTGTGTCCGGCACTGGAGAAATGATGGGATCTGTGTCTGGTGGATGCGTTGAAGGCGCAGTTGTAGTTGAGGCGATTGATGCATTAGCTGATGGTAGTTCACGGGTGTTGGAATATGGGATAAGTGATGACGAAGCTTTTTCTGTTGGGTTGGCTTGTGGGGGGAAAATTCGAATTTTAGTTGAACCCGTGGGAATAGAGATGCCGGTTGAAATGCTTGAGGCGTTGGTTGCGGCGCGTACTTTGCGTCAAAAAGTGGCTTATGTTGTGAATTTACATGACTGGACCAGGCATCTTACTGATGGTGGTTTTGCAGGCCGGTTTTCCCATGACCTAAGTGGTGTTGAGCCCGATGGTATAACTTTTGTAACCATTCACAATCCTCCCTTGCGACTTGCTATAGTAGGTGCAGTGCACATCGCTCAAGCGTTAGTGCCCATGTCTCGATTAGTAGGATATGATCCAGTTATTATTGACCCGCGTGAGGCATTCGGCTCAGAGGTGCGCTTTCCTGGAGAAAGATTGTTGAACGAATGGCCGGATGATGCTCTTAATGAGATCGCAATAGATGCGCGAACAGCAGTAGTCTTGCTGACGCACGATCCAAAATTAGATGATCCCGCCCTTCATGTGGCATTAAATTCTGGGTCTTTTTACATCGGGGCTCTTGGCTCGAAACGCACTCATGCACAGCGGGTTGAAAGGCTAACAAAATCTGGGTTCTCAATTGAGAGTATTGGTCGCATTAAGGGGCCTATTGGTCTGGATATTGCTGCGGCTAGCCCTGCGGAAATTGCAGTTTCTATAGTGGGGCAAATGATACAAACACTAAGGTGTAGCGAATGAAGTTTGGCTCTGTTGCTATTAAAGATTCTGTTGGTGGAATTTTGGCACATTCAATGTTGGGCATTGGAGGGTATATCAGCAAGGGAACTGTTTTGGATGCCACACACATAGCGCAGCTTTGCGCTGCTGGGCATGAGAATCTTGTAGTTGCGCGCTTGGAAAAGGGCGACGTAGAGGAAAATCTAGCTGCAACACGTTTGGCAAAAGCCATTGTTTGTAAACCGGAAATGCAGGGCCTGCGGGTAGCAAGGGCAGGCGCTGGGCGTGTAAACTTATATTCAACTAGAGCGGGTATTGTTTTGTTGGATGAAGCAGCCATCCTTGCTGTAAATACAGTAAACCCAATGATAACGATCGCCACGGTGTCTCGATTCAAACGTGTTGAAGAGGGGAGTATGATTGCTACAATAAAAATAATTTCTTATTCAGTATCGGAAGTAGCTTTAGAGGATGCGTGTAGTGTGGGCCTGAGTGGGCTAAGCATAGCAGCTCCAATTTTTGAGACGGCAACCCTTGTCGAGACACAAGTTGAAGAAAAACGTGGCACAGGGAAAGGGCAGGTGGCCATAACTGGTCGATTGGATAGGTTAGGGGTACAGCTAGAATCAAAAATAGTGGTTGAGCATAAGAAAGATCAATTGGCAGATGCGCTGAAGGAGGCAAAGGGGGACGTGGTTTTTATATTGACCGCCTCGGCAACGTCAGACCCTTTGGATGTAGGACCGGAGGCACTGCGTAAGGCGGGGGGTGTTATTACAGCCTACGGAATGCCCGTTGATCCAGGAAACCTTCTTTTTCTAGGCTGGTTAGGTAAAAAACCCGTAATTGGCTTGCCAGGATGTGCTCGCTCTCCTGCATTAAATGGCGCAGATTGGGTTTTGGAGCGGATAATTTGTGGTCAACGGCTGACTCAGGCTCATATATCCAGTATGGGCGTCGGAGGTTTGCTCAAAGAAATTCCAACAAGACCAATGCCTCGAGCATTGTAGAGGTTGTACCAACTAAATAATACTGCGATATTTTTAGATATTTAAAAAAAATGGTTCTAAACTGATCGTAGCCGTGTTTAACTATTGCAACAAAATAAAAAAAGGGAGGATGCTATGGCACAAGTGTCAATGACCGTCAATGGAAAGTCTGCGTCTGGCGAGATAGATGGGCGCACATTATTATCTTCGTTCTTGCGCGACGATTTAAAACTTACCGGAACTCACGTGGGTTGCGATACGTCTCAGTGCGGTGCTTGTTTGGTGCACGTAGATGGCGTAGCAGTTAAGTCTTGTACAATGCTAGCTGCAGAAGCTGATGGTGCGGAAGTCGATACAATTGAGGGTCAAGCCAACGCAGACGGATCTCTCAACGTGATTCAGCAGGCGTTTCAAGATCACCATGGGCTACAATGCGGTTTTTGCACACCAGGTATGGTTATGTCTGCAGCGGCACTCTTAAAAGAAAATGCTAATCCTTCAGAATCGGAAGTGCGCTCATATCTGGAGGGTAATATTTGTCGCTGCACAGGTTATCATAATATCGTTAAAGCAATTATGGCAGCATCTGGACAGGATGTCAGTTCTATTGCTGCCGAATAACTTAATTCGCTTGATTGGAGCACCTATTGTTTTGGTTTCAAAACTTTTCTTTGAGATAAAAATCACTGGGGTCTACCCCATATTTCTAGAGTGCATGATTAAACGTGATCTGAAAATTTGAACTACGCGGGTATTGTCCCGTGCTAAATACAGGGAGAAATAAAATGCCAAAAGATGGAGGCATAGGTGCCAGTAGCAAGCGGCGCGAAGATGTTCGGTTTTTGACAGGGGTCGGAAACTATACGGACGATATTAATGCACATGGGCAAGCCCATGTATTTTTTCTACGGTCCGATGTGGCACATGGGAAATTAAACGCAGTCGATACTACCACAGCAGCCGCGATGCCAGGGGTTGTTCAGATTTTTACTGGAGCAGACTTTGAAGCTGTAGGCGGGATGCCATGTGGTTGGCAGGTCACAGGAAAAAACGGTGAGGTAATGCAAGAGCCTAAGCATCCTGTTTTGGCTTCTGAAAAAGTTCGGCATGTAGGCGAACCCATAGCGGCTGTTGTAGCGGATACTTTGGAGCAGGCTCGTGATGCTGCTGAAGCAATTTTACTCGACATTACAGAACTGCCAGCAGTAATAGACATGAAAGCCGCAGTCGTGGCCAACGCTCCTAAAGTACACGATGATCTCGCTAACAATTTATGTTATGATTGGGGTTTCGTTGAGGAGAATAAAGCTGCAACGGATAAGGCTTTCTTGGATGCCGCTCATGTGACTTCTCTCGAGCTTGTCAATAATCGTCTTGTGGCAAATCCAATGGAGCCGCGTGTTGCACTCGGTGAGTATTCGCAAGGGACTGACGAACATACCTTGTATACTACTTCTCAAAACCCACACGTTATCCGTCTGTTAATGGGTGCATTTGTTTTGGGTATTCCAGAGCATAAGTTACGCGTCGTATCTCCAGATGTAGGTGGCGGTTTTGGAACAAAAATATTTCATTACCAAGAAGAGGCATTTTGCACTTTTGCAGCAAAGGCTTGTAAACGTCCAGTAAAGTGGACATCGAGCCGAACTGAAGCCTTCATGTCAGATGCACATGGCCGTGACCATGTTACAAAAATCGAGTTGGCATTGGACGCGGACAATAACTTTACTGCACTGCGGACCGACACCTATGCAAACATGGGGGCATATCTGTCAACATTTGCCCCCTCTGTGCCGACTTGGTTGCATGGAACGTTGATGGCTGGGAACTATAAAACCCCGTTAATCTACGTCAATGTAAAAGCGGTGTTTACGAATACAGTACCGGTCGATGCTTACCGCGGTGCTGGCCGTCCTGAGGCGACTTTCCAATTAGAACGTGTTGTGGATAAAGCGGCGCGTGAATTAGGCGTTGATCCAATTGCTTTAAGGCGTCAAAACTTCATTACAGAGTTTCCATACGCCACGCCGGTCGCAGTGGAATATGACACTGGTGATTATCACGCAACTATGGATAAACTTGAGGAAATGGGCGATTTTTCCGGTTTCGAAGCGCGACGTAAAGCTTCGGAGGCAAGTGGAAAACTACGTGGCCTTGGAGTGAACTGCTACATCGAGGCTTGCGGTATAGCGCCGTCTAACCTTGTAGGACAGCTAGGCGCGCGTGCTGGACTTTACGAAAGTGCGACTGTTCGGGTGAATGCCACTGGAGGGCTGGTCGTTATGACGGGATCGCATAGCCATGGCCAAGGGCATGAGACGGCTTTCGCTCAGGTAGTAGCAGAGATGATTGGTATTGACGAGAGTATGATTGAAATAGTGCATGGTGATACAGCTAAGGTGCCAATGGGCATGGGGACTTATGGCTCTCGCTCTATTGCGGTCGGCGGGTCCGCCATGGTTCGAGCAACAGAAAAAATAATAAATAAAGCTAAGAAAATTGCATCGCACCTATTAGAAGCTTCAGAATCAGACATTGAGCTTAAAGACGGTGCTTTCTCAGTTGCTGGTACTGATAAATCTGTGGCGTGGGGCGACGTTACTTTGGCGGCTTATGTTCCTCATAACTACCCGCTTGAAGAAATTGAACCCGGGCTGGAGGAAACTGCTTTCTATGACCCGTCAAACTTTACCTATCCCGCCGGAGCCTATTGTTGTGAGGTGGAAGTAGACCCAGAGACAGGCAAGGTTACTATAGAAAGGTTTGCTGCTGCAGATGATTTTGGTAATATTATCAATCCAATGATAGTTACCGGACAAGTGCATGGCGGCTTGGCGCAAGGAATAGGGCAGGCGCTTTTAGAAAACTGTGCATATGATGAAAATGGCCAGTTGCTGAGTGCTTCTTACATGGATTATGCTATGCCACGTGCGGATGATCTGCCGATGTTCTCTGTAGATCACTCATGTCAGACACCATGCACTCACAATCCATTAGGAGTGAAGGGGTGTGGTGAAGCAGGGGCAATTGGGTCTCCACCAGCGGTTGTAAACGCCGTAGTTGATGCTCTGCGATCCGCGGGCAAAGACGTAACTCATATTGATATGCCACTTTCGCCAGATAGAGTTTGGGCGGCAATGCAATAAAGTAATAAAAGGCGGGGCCGGAATTTCTCTCGGTCCTGCAGAGTTTTGGCAAATTAACTTGGGTTAATTTTGCTAATAGAAAGGATACACTATGTATAATTTTGAATTTCAAAAACCGGACACTATTTCTGACGCTGTAGCTGCCCTAGGTGCGGAAGATGCGCAGGCACTTGGGGGTGGTCAAACGCTGCTACCCACAATGAAGCAGCGTTTAGCAAGTCCAAAAGTTTTGGTGAGCCTAAAAGGAATTGCGGAGTTACAAGGCCTTTGCATGGGAGACGATGGCTCTATATGTATTGGTGGGGCAACAAACCATGCCACAGTGGCTGTTGAGGCAACTTCTTATCCTGCATTAGCAGCAACAGCGGCTCACATTGGAGATCCTGCCGTGCGTAATAGAGGCACTATTGGAGGTTCTCTTGCTAACAATGATCCGTCCGCCTGTTATCCGGCGGCAGCTCTTGCATCAGGCGCCACTATTGTAAGCAATTCTCGCAAAATTTTGGCAGATGACTTTTTTCAGGGCATGTTTACTACTGCCCTTGAGGAAGGTGAAATAATAACTGAGGTCCGTTTTCCTATTCCTGAAAAAGCAAACTATCAAAAATTTCTTCAGCCGGCCTCACGCTTCGCCCTTGTCGGAGTATTTGTCGCTAAATTCGCAGACGGTGTTCGTGTTGCGATAACTGGTGCATCTAACGACGGTGTTTTCCGTTGGGGGGAGGCGGAAGAGATCTTGTCTACAAACTTTTCCCCTGACGCGCTTCAGGGGTTATCACTGAGTGACAGTGATATGATTGCAGATTTGCACGGAACAGCTTCCTATCGTGCACATCTGTGTTCTGTAATGACCAAGAGAGCGGTCATGGCAGCAAATTAAATTTTCGACAATTATTTAGAACATTTTTAAACCGTGGCGTTTGTTATTTCGCCACGGTTTTTCTTTTCAGAGGATTTTGTGTGCAGCCTCTGAATATTTTGGTAGTAAGTATAACAAAGAAGTAGCATTCAGACTTGGCTGTTTTAGTTGGATTGAAATTTGTCTATTGAATGTATCAATTGATCTTAATTCATTGATATCTAGATTCGATCATTTTCCCTATCAAAAAAAGTAAGAATCTTTAATTCTTCATTCGTATAATTCTGAATTGAATTCACCCTTTTGTTGGCAATGGTCCAATTAACATAACCATTTGGCGACCTTCCATCTTAGGAAAGTTTTCAATTTTGCCATGATCTTCTGTATCTACAGCTACACGCTCCAGAAGTTCACGCCCTAAGTTTAAATGGGCCATTTCACGTCCTCTAAATCTTAGAGTAATTTTAACTTTGTCGCCGTTTTCAAGAAATTTGAAAACATTACGCATTTTTACATCGTAGTCGTTTGTATCTGTATTTGGCCGAAATTTAACTTCTTTAATCTCAATAATTTTTTGCTTCTTTCGAGCTTCAGCTTCGCGTTTTTGCGTCTCATATTTGAATTTACCGAAATCCATAATTTTGCAAACTGGTGGATTTGCATTTGGAGAAATTTCAACTAAATCCAAACCTGCTTCGTCGGCCATATCCATGGCGCGTGTCGGTGTCACTACACCTACATTGTCGCCATCGGCACCAATAAGGCGAATTTCAGAGTTGCGGATTTTTTCGTTTACGCGTGGGCCAGTTTCACGTTGTGGCGGCGCGTTATGGGGTCTTCGAGCGATGATAGTCGTCCTTTAATGATTGGCAGAAATATGCAAATAGTGAATAGCGTCTGTGAGTTATATCTTCAAGTCGCAAAATTGAAACTGTATTCCTATTCTTTTCATTTTCTGTTGTGCGGTACTGACGTCGTAACCTACTCAGAAATTTGTTACATTAATATTTAACGAAGTTGACCCTTTGTGTGGAATGTTGCCTCAAATAAAAAGTTATTAACTAGTTTTATATAGTTTTAATATGTTCAGGATGAATAAATTTTTACTATGAACAGCAGAAAATTTACGCATAGTTCCCTGAGTTAAAATGCCTTGTGGATCACCATTAATGTAAAATCAATCCAGAAATGCTTTTTCGACGACATAGTGAGCAGGTTTTGAATTTGCCCCTTCCACTAGTCCATATTCTTCTAACATCGCTTTCAGTTCGAGATTAAAAGCAAGATTACCACATATCATTGCACGATCGGTTTCGCGGTTTAAAGGAATTACATTCAGGTCGGTGAATACCACGCCTGAATGCATTAAATCCGTAATACGGCCTACTTTCTGGCTTTGATTGCGTGTAGTGGTTGGGTAATATTTGATGCTTTGCCAAAAATTTTTACCAATCACCGCATTCAGTAATTCGTTAGATTTCAAGTTATCAATTAATTCTGCACCATATTTTAGTTCGTTTGCCTCGCGACATGTGTGTGTAATGATAATCTCATCGTAATCTTCATAAGTTTGTGGTTCGCGTAGAAGCGAGGCAAAAGGTGCAAACCCAGTGCCTGTTGCAAAGAACCAGAGGCGTTTTCCTGGAATTAGCGCGTCGTGAACTAATGTACCAACAGGTTTGGGGCGTAATATGATTTCATCGCCAATTTTAATATGTTGTAGTTTTGATGTCAGAGGTCCATCAGGCACTTTTATAGAATAAAACTCTAATTCTTCATCCCATGATGGTGAGGCAATAGAGTATGCACGCAAAAGTGGTTTTTGCTTTCCAGTTTCATGGCTTTCATCGCCCATTAATCCAATCATTACAAATTCACCTGATCGGAAACGTAAAGATGCAGGACGTGTTACCCTAAAACTGAACAAGCGATCGGTGTAATGTGTGACTGCCGTAACTGTTTGGGTATCAGGTATTTTTTTAAGGGGCAGAGAAGTATTTGAGGTCAATTTTTTGCTCTATTATGTGTTATTTAGTGAACCAGTGAAAGTTCAGTGCATAATAGTCTTTGATTGCAAAGAGGGAAGGGCTTCATAGCGCAGTTGAGCATTAAAGTTGTTTTTTTGCCATTAAGTAAAAGTCTGTCACTGGGCGCTGGCTTGTGTTTTGTAAAGACTTAAAGATCTAAATTCTATCGGATACTCAATTGCAGGCTATCGTACCCTGATAGTGTAAATTTAGTAAACATCGTTTGGCTATATCAAAGATTACAGATTTACCGTTGCGGCGTTTTCACATCTAGATTCAATTATCAGTCACCATCTTGTGAAAGACTCTATTATCATTTCATTTTTAATTTATTTAAAGAATATTATTCTATATATGATGCATAATAGTTATATTTATAGAATATAATACCAAATTTTTAGATATTGAAATACTTTGCTGTTTAACGGAGATGATACAATGCCTGTACGAATTGATGAAATAGATCGAAAAATTTTACATAGTTTGCAGGTCGATGCTTCCCAATCATTAGATGAAATTGCCAAAGCTGTTGGGTCATCCAAAACGCCAGTTTGGAACCGCATACGGAAATTGAAAAGTGCGGGGGTTATTGGTCAGCAAACTGTTATTCTTGATGCAGAAGCTCTGGGATTCGAAGCATGTTTTTTTGTCTTAATACGTACTTCAGAACATGATAATGACTGGCAAGGTCGTTTCTTGAAGACACTGTTGGCGCGAGATGAGGTGCAAGAGGCCCATCGTCTGGCAGGTGATATAGATTATATCCTGAAAGTGCGTGTACGAAACGCGCGTGCTTATGATACATTTTATCAAGCTTTAATTTCTGAGGTGAAAGTATTTAACGTCACAGCTCTACTATCCATGGAAGAAATCAAATGCTCTTTAGAGTTGCCGCTGGTTTAGTGGGACTGAGTTCCTATATTCCTATTTATTTTGGATATGTGAAACGTAATTACAAATTTTGGTAGTAAGTTGAATAGGCAAAGGTGCCCTCTAACATTACAAAAGAGCTGGGACTTTCTTCTGAAGGTACGAGCCATGTGGCAATAAAAGAGGCGTTCTTACTTGAAGCTAAGCGCACCGGTTTAATGCCTCAGGCAGCGGAGACTACGGACCTGAATGGAATTATTGGGGGAATGCGCCAAGCACCGGCTTTAATGATAGAGTGGCCTGGTTTTTCGCAACTCAGAGCTCAGATTTCATTTGTGCGGGCGAGTGACAATGAGCGGACTAATTTGGTCAAAAAACTATCTGGGCTGACACAAGGTAAGGTCAAGATTGTTACCGTCTCATCCACGCATTTCAGGATGGGTAATTGTGAGAACAGTCGTGAGCTCGCTCTATTGGTTAAAGACGCTCTTCAGCTGCAATAGGCTTTTAATGGGTGGAAGGGTATTCAACAGCGCTAGAGCTAACTTTGATGTACTATTTAACTCCTGAGGCTCAACAGATTGAGGTCTGATTTATTTATTACCTAGCCGCAGTCTACAAATGAATGACACGGCCCACACTGTTTGAAAACATATCTGTTGTCATAGATTAAATATAAATTGGCACAATATGGAAAGTCAGAAATGAAATTTCATATATATGAGTAAAGGAATACTTTAATAACTAAAACCCGATAGGAGTACTTAATGCGAGACACACTAAGGTTATGGAAATCTGCGATAACGCCTGTTATTTTAATTATACTGGGTGTATCTGCCGCAAATGCCGATATAACTGTCACGTTTAAAGATGGTGCCCCAAAGGATAGATTTACGATTGTTCTTAATGCTGCATGTGCAATTGGTCCTTCAGTTCTGCAGATTAATCTTGCAACCGCGCCAGTTGGCCTACTTTTTGATATTACAGAAAACGGTGACGGTATTGGAGTATCGCAGCCTTTTGAGTGGGTTTCGCCCCCGAACAACTTAGCTGCTACGCCACAAGTTGTTGATGGTGATACAATACTTGAACTTAATTTGAACGGCCTTTCGCCAGAAGCTCCTTGGGTTTTTACGATCGATCTTGATGATAAAGCAAGCAAACAACCAATTACGGTATCAGGATCTGAGATAGCAGGTGCACAGGCGAGTCTGTTAACAAGTGGCAGGTCAACCACTGGTATATTTGATGCAAATGGTGCAGCTACAATCTCAACTGTGTGTAGCTGATTAAACGGGGTTAATATAGCTTATCAAAATTCTAAGCTGCAGTCTTCCAAAGTGCCCTTCAGTATCATAAATGATATTTTTTATTGAAATCCTGACAATTAACTTTGGTTTTTTATTTTACCAGTTATTTGTAGTGACCATCAGCTTGTCAAGTTTGTGAAAATGGTAACTATTTGCGTATACTGGCGGTTGGCTGATCTGCAAGTTTGGGTTGCTAGCAAATAACGCTGGTAGCGCTATTTGCATTTCTAGCCTAGCCAAGGGAGCACCAACACAGAAGTGTAAGCCACCTCCAAAGGCTAGGTGGTTAGAGGGATTTCGAGTAGGATCGAACTTGTCAGGATCACGATAAACTGCTGGATCTCGTCCTGCTGCTCCAAGTATAAGTGCAATTTCGTCTCCCGGGTGCATAGTATGGCCACCAATATCAATCTTATCGTATGCGTAACGAGTAAACATATGCAGCGGCGGATCGAAACGAAGAAGTTCTTCAATAGTGCCTGATGCCAAGCTCGGTGAAAGAGCTGCAGTCATTTTATTCTCGATTAGGCATTTTACGGCATTCCCAAGGCTATGTACCGTTGCCTCGTGCCCAGCATTAAGTAACAAAATACATGTGCTTATCATTTCGTTATGACTTAGTTTGGCTCCATTCTCCTCGGCGGCAATCAATTCAGTGATTAGATCATCGCGCGGGTCGTCGCGGCGTTGTTCTATGTAACCTCGTAAAAAATCTGCGAATTCAAATGCAGCTTGATTGGCTTCCTCTTCAGTCTGTCTTGTGATGCCAGCCTGATACATTGCAACCATTGCGCTGGACCAGCGCAAAAGGTCTGGTGCCATTTCCTCTGGCACTCCGAGTAAGCGAGCTATCACTTTTACTGGAAGATGCTGGCAATAGGTTGGAATTAGGTCAAACTCGCCTGTAGGTAATGCAATTAATAAGTCTGTACAAATTTTTTGGATGTCATCGGTCAGACTTGCGATACGTCGTGATGTAAATGCCCGTAATATGAGTAGACGCAGGCGTGTGTGTTTAGGGGGTTCAAGCTCAAGTAAAGAATGCTGCTCGACAGCATGAAATGCCTCAAGATGTTCCGACACTTCACGGCTTTGAAAATCTGGAACTGCGCGTCCAAGCCGTTTGTCTCGGAGTACCTTGTGCACCGTGGCGTAGTCAAAAGCTGCTAGCATTTTATACTCTTGCCAGTACACGATGGGACCAGCCATGCGAGCGCTTTCATAGGCTAAGTAAGGATTTTGTATAAAATTATAGTCATGTGGTGACTGGCTAAACATGGGATTAATTTCACAGGCTCATTAACGCTTGGCAAGTGCATACGGATTATTTTTAATGGTTAATCTGACGCTGGTTAAAAAGTTTAGAAACCTATATCTGCATATTTTTGGACCAATCTAAGCAAGCGCCATTTCAATCCAATAATAAATTTACTGGGTTTGATAGAAATGATTTAAGCAGTCATACAAATCAAAATATTTTATGTCTTATAGTCAATCCAAGTTATGAAGTTATTAAAACAATTGTTTAGAGTTAGATCTTAAACTTACAGTAAATGGTAGGCGGATTTTTTATGAACTTTTTACGAGCCATCAGTATAATACCCTTTTTGGTAATTTTTGGAAAATTCACTACCATTTTATTGATTAAAATTATGGATATTTATAAAAATAGAATTCCGCTGAGGTCTTGTTAAATAAAAGAAAGTTATGTCTCTGCTAGTGCGTCGATAATAGGTTGAAAGTCCGTAGCTTTTAGAGACGCGCCGCCCACTAATGCGCCATCAACATTTTCGACTTGAAAAATTTCAGTGGCATTGGCAGCTTTGACTGATCCGCCGTAAAGGAGCCTTATTTTCATGCCCTCTGTACCAAAGCGGTTAATTAATTCGTCCCGTAGCATATCGTGGGTTTCTTTGATTTGATTTAAGGTGGGTGTCTTTCCAGTGCCGATAGCCCAGATGGGCTCATATGCTACTATTGTATTCACTGCAGTTGCATCATCAGGCAGGGATGCGTGAAGCTGTGTTCCAATAATAGAAAGGGTGTCTTTACTTGAACGTTCGGCTGCGCTTTCACCTATACACAAAATAGCATTTAGACCAGCGGACCAAGCAGCTTGCACTTTGGCCCGCACCCCTTGGTTGCCTTCATTATGGCCGTCACGACGCTCAGAATGACCAACAATTACATATTTAGCGCCAGTTTCCGCGATCATTGACGCTGAAATATCTCCGGTGTACGCGCCACCTTTTTCAACATGACAGTCTTGACCTCCGATTTTAATAAAACTGTTTCCAGTTTTTTCTACGGCTTTATTGAGCAAAGTGTGGGGAGGGCAAACTATTACTTCAGGGTCAGAGATATTTTGACCCACTGTTAAAGTGGTTAGGTCGTCCAAGAGATTATTATCTCCGTTCATTTTCCAATTACCTGCTGCTATTTTGCGCCGCATATCATCGTGCCTCTAAATTGGATTCTATTTGTCCTAGCACTGGATCTGGGTTCCTACCAGTGCGGTTTGAAATCTTTACGGTAAATCTAGGTAATTCACTCTGGTTCTAATAACAGATACGCAAATTTATGATTAAATAACTTTCAAAGAGAATTGGAGGTCGTTAATTTTGATGAGATTAGGCTGCCTTGGTGCACAGAGGATTTGTGCAAATAAGGTTACCATGCAAAAGTAGGCTGAATTGGAAATGGAGATTGGCAATTTTCTTGTTGTTGAAGGGTTCCGATTAAAGGGTTAGGAAATAGTTATTGGGTCGCAAGCACCTCAATAAAAAAGTTTCTGAGCTACGGTTATTTAATTCATAGTTTTATTTTACTTTGTCCAAACGCCCTGTTTTTGTTTCTTCGGCGTCGATATAAAAGTTTCATTATCGGATAATAATTGTCCATTTGTATAAAGTAATGGGGCACAGGTCCAAAAGTCATTAAATAATTTCTTTTTGAATTGTGTCGATCACTCATTAGCCAATTTTAAAATTCAAAAATGAATTTTTGACATTTTAAGATTAGACTATTTTAGCCCTGAGAAGCGTTTATTCCTGCAGAAACTAAACAGATTTTAGGTGAGATTGATATTGTTGGACCCTATAATTTGAACAAGAACTTAAATTTTTACGGCGATGTGTCTCTTAGTCAAGTTTCATTGGCTCAAGGATTTAGTATATTTTGCAAACCTGTGAAGTTAAATACTGTCACAATAAACATCCTTTTTTACAATAAAAGTTGCTCATTTGCTACGCAAAGCTATAAAATCACCTAGGGCCAACTTACACAAATTTGGTTGAGCCATTCAAAAGTAATGATTTTTTTTTAAATAAATCAAGTAGGCAATAGATCCATTTAAACCAATTATACGGTTTAAGTATTTACAAATATGTTGCCAAAAATGTCTATTTAATTAGTGTTCTGATTGGCCCTAAGCTCATCGATGTCTTTAAAATTAATAGATTCTCCACACCCACAAGAGTCTGAAACGTTAGGATTATTAAATTTGAAACCAGACTCCAGCAGTGAGGTTTCATAATCGATTTCAGTCCCAAAAAGAAACATTTGTGCCATCGGTGCTATAATTATTCGCGCACCATTTTGTTCGACGGTTTCGTCATTAGGGTCGGCTTGTTCCACATATTCCATAGTATATTCCATGCCCGCACATCCGCCTTTTTTTACTCCTATACGGAGACCGAGATGCCCTTTTTGGGCCATCAGTTTGGAAATATGTGAAGCGGCGCGTTCGGTAATGCTTACAGCTGGTTTGCTTGGAATGGATAACATAATTAAGCCCTGAGTGACTATATGATGATATTAAGATGTGATTGACTGTCTCACAAGAGGGAGAATACAACAAGGGTTGCATATCATGCAATGAAACTGATGTATCTTTAAGACTGACTTAGTCACATAAATTCCAACGCTATAAAATTGTGTAAAAGGATAAAAGCTTACACTATTCTTGACTATACCCTGCTCTTTAAAAATTGAAAAATCAAAAATGAAAGACAGAACAGGATTTTAACAGGAGCCGTGTTGTAGTTTATTAAGGATCACAAGTCTATTTGAGATATCAACTCTGTTATGAACAAATAGCATGCTATCTTTAAATTACATAAAGCCCAATTCCAAGCGAGCTTCATCTGACATCATTTCCATACCCCAAGGTGGTTCCCAAACCAGTTCTACATCTACTTGTTTTACTCCTTGCAAAGGTTCAACCGCATCGGCAACCCAACCGGGCATCTCTCCGGCGACTGGGCACCCTGGTGCAGTCAGGCTCATTAGAATCTTGATCTCATTTTGTGCAGAAATGTCTATGGTATAGATCAACCCAAGTTCATAAATATTCACGGGGATTTCAGGATCGTACACCGACCGGCACGCCTCAACCACGGACTCGTAGAGATCATGGTCAGTTGATGAAGGCGCAATTAACGGCGTTCCTTCAAGCATGTCATTCGATTGGTTCATTTGAATCTCACAATTTTCCTGACCAATTATATAGGGATTACAGGAGCAGTGGTAAAGGGGTCATATAGGCAACTTAAACGGTGCCTGTTTATTAATTCTCTTTATAAATCAGCCAATAGTTGAAAATGTAATATATGAGGTCAATTGAGGTCAATAAGGGGGAAAATAATTGAATTAAAAACCAAAAATACGTTCTGGGCATAAACTTTTTATAGATTGAGCCTTTTTGCGTAAAAATTTTTTCAGAATTATTGGATAGCCGTTGCACTACTTCGTGATTGTTTCTAATTCCTACAAACAAACCTTGTCCGCTGTGCTGCATGGGATTCACAATGAAAAGCTTTTCTTTTGATTTGGCTGCATCCGACGGCCGCGCACGTACTGGCGTTATCCAAACGCCGCGAGGCAGTATTCGTACTCCAGCTTTTATGCCCGTGGGCACTGCTGCAACTGTCAAGGCTATGTTTCCTGAATCTGTGCGTCAGACTGGAGCTGATATTCTGCTTGGAAATACCTATCATCTGATGCTTCGTCCGACGGCAGAACGTATTTATAATCTTGGTGGTTTACATGAATTTATGAATTGGAGCGGTCCAATTTTGACGGACAGTGGTGGTTTTCAGGTGATGAGCCTCTCTGGCTTGAGAAAACTAACTGAGCACGGCGTGACCTTCAAAAGTCATATTGATGGTTCAAAGCATGAGCTTACTCCGGAACGTTCTATGGAAGTCCAGCGCTTGCTTGGTTCCGATATTGTTATGTGTTTTGATGAATGCCCCGCACTACCTTCGGATTACGATAAGATCGCAAAAAGTATGGAACTTTCAATGCGTTGGGCTGAGCGTTCGCGCACTGCTTTTGGAGATCGACCTGGCTATGCTTTGTTTGGTATTCAGCAAGGTGGCTTAGAAAAAGATTTGCGCAGGCAAAGTGCTGAGGTACTTTGTCAAATTGGTTTTGAAGGTTACGCCGTCGGAGGTTTGGCTGTCGGCGAAGGTCAAGAGGCAATGTTCGGTTGCTTGGACTATGCGGCGGAGCAATTACCCAAGGATAAACCACGTTACTTGATGGGCGTGGGAAAGCCTGACGATATGGTAGGAGCAGTTGCTCGTGGAATTGATATGATGGATTGTGTGCTTCCCTCTCGTTCCGGGCGAACAGGTCAAGTATTTACCCGCTCGGGAGTGCTAAATATAAAAAATTCTAGGCATGCTGATGATCCGCGTCCATTAGATGAAAATTGTTCTTGTCCGGCCTGTAATAGTTATTCGCGCGCTTACCTTCACCATGTTTTTCGTAGTCAAGAAATTTTAAGCTCAATGCTTTTGACTTGGCATAACTTACAATATTATCAGGATATTATGACCAGTATGCGGGAGGCTATTATGAAAGGTGTTTTTGAGGCTTGGCAATCTGAATTTTACACCAGCCGAATTCAGGGTGATATTGAGCCTTTATAGTTAATATTACCGCTATAATTTCTTGATGAGAAATTGTGGTTACCTACCTCTTGATTTGTTTGCTGCGAGAAGCCACTGCTATAATTTTCAAAAGTTTATTGAACTTAAAAAGCTGTATTGAATTAGTTCAAAAAATTTGCATTTGGTTTATTATAACCTGCGCTCTGTTTTATTTAACATATTTAATGTTTTGGGCTGGTTTTTATCATGTTATTAAGCTTATCCCAAATGAACGACATTCTGTCACTTGACACAGGACTGCATCAGACACAGATCATTATGCAAGTACATAAAAGGAAACAGCCACGGTCGCCAAATTAGGGGCCAAAATTGTTTTGCCAAAAATAAGGATTAAATTATGTCGGAGCCACTTAACGCCTCTTATCCAGTTTTACCATTGCGAGACATTGTCGTATTTCCCCATATGATTGTCCCACTTTTCGTGGGGCGTGAAAAATCAGTGCGTGCTTTGGAAGAAGTAATGGCAGACGACAAGCAAATATTATTGTCTAGCCAGACGGATCCAGCCGTTGATGATCCAGATGCCTCCGGCATCTACAAAACAGGCGTGCTAGCCAATGTTCTGCAACTTCTTAAATTGCCGGATGGGACAGTCAAGGTGCTCGTTGAGGGCCAAGCGAGAGTGCAGATAACAGAGTTCCTTGAAAACGAAAATTTTTTTGAAGCACGATCTGAATATCTAACGGAAACGCCTGGGGATGAAGCTACCACCGAAGCACTATTGAGATCGGTTGGTAATGAATTTGAACGATACTCTAAAGTCAAAAAAAATATTCCTGACGAAGCGCTTGCTGCTGTTGGTGAAACTACGGAACCTGCCAAGTTGGCAGACTTAGTTGCTGGTCATCTCGGCATTGAGGTGGAGCAAAAACAGGACTTGTTAGAGACACTCGCTGTTTCTGAACGGCTTGAGAAAGTCTATGGCCTAATGCAAGGTGAAATGAGCGTTTTGAAGGTTGAGAAAAAAATTAAGACCCGCGTCAAATCTCAAATGGAAAAAACTCAGCGCGAATACTATCTCAACGAACAGATGAAAGCTATTCAGCAAGAATTGGGCGATGGTGAAGATGGTAAAAACGAAATAGTAGAACTTGAAGAGAAAATTTCGGACATTAAGCTGAGTAAAGAGGCACGTGAGAAAGCTGATGCTGAAATCAAAAAATTGAAAAATATGTCGCCAATGAGTGCAGAGGCCACTGTTGTGCGCAACTACTTAGATTGGATGCTGTCGATCCCGTGGGGCATAAAATCTCGCGTTAAAAAAGATTTAGGTAGAGCTGAAGTCATATTGGATAATGACCATTACGGGCTGGAAAAGGTAAAAGAACGCATTGTTGAATATTTAGCTGTGCAGCAACGATCAAAAAAAATGAAGGGCCCAATAATGTGCTTGGTTGGCCCACCTGGGGTGGGTAAAACATCACTGGGTAAGTCTGTCGCTAAAGCAACGGGGCGAGAATTTATTCGTATTAGTCTTGGAGGTGTACGCGACGAGTCCGAAATTCGTGGTCATAGACGGACTTACATCGGCTCAATGCCGGGTAAGATTATTCAAGCTCTAAAAAAAGCAAAGACCACTAATCCGTTAATTCTATTAGATGAAATAGATAAGATGGGTCAAGATTTCCGAGGTGATCCAGCATCGGCGATGCTAGAGGTTCTGGATCCTGAGCAAAACTCTACCTTTGTAGATCACTACCTTGAGGTTGAATATGATTTATCAAACGTGATGTTTTTGACTACATCAAACTCCTACAACATGCCCAGCCCACTTTTGGATAGAATGGAGATCATTCCTTTGGCGGGTTACACTGAGGATGAAAAGCGAGAAATTGCAAAACAACACCTTATTGAAAAGCAGATTGAAAATCATGGCTTGAAAAAGTCTGAGTTTGAACTCACGGATGACGCACTGGATTCCATTATTCGTTATTACACACGAGAAGCTGGTGTCCGGAACCTTGAGCGTGAAATTGCAAAAGTTGCACGGAAATGTCTGACAAAAATTGTCAAAAAGGAAGTTGTTTCAGTGCAAGTTACTGGTGATAATATTGACGAATTTTTAGGCGTTCGTAAACACCGTCATGGATTAGCTGAACAAGAGGATCAAGTTGGTGTCGTCACTGGTTTGGCATGGACTTCCGTCGGTGGTGATCTGCTGCATATTGAGGGGTTAAAACTTCCTGGCAAGGGCAGGATGAAAACTACTGGGAAATTAGGCGATGTAATGAAGGAAAGCATCGATGCAGCATCAAGCTATGTGAGGTCGATTAGCCCTCAGATAGGGGTCAAGCCGACTAAGTTTGATAAAATTGATATCCATGTCCATGTGCCGGATGGGGCCACTCCAAAAGATGGCCCATCCGCTGGTTTAGCGATGGTTACTTCAATTGTTTCTGTGTTGACTGGGATCCCGGTGCATAGAGATATTGCGATGACTGGTGAGGTGTCTTTAAGAGGCAATGCCATGCCGATTGGCGGATTGAAAGAAAAGTTGTTGGCGGCTTTGCGTGGTGGAATTAAAACGGTTTTAATACCACAGGAAAATGAAAAGGATCTAGCAGAAATTCCGGATAATGTGAAAGCGGGGTTAGAAATAATCCCAGTTTCACATGTGAGCGAAGTACTCAAACGTGCGCTTATCAGACTGCCGGTTGAGATTGAGTGGGATGAAGCTGCAGAAGAAGCTGCTGCTTCGGCAGCAGCCAGTGCACAATCTGACGTTGTAGGTGCAACCACTCATTAGCCTCGCTTGAACCACTATTAAATCATGCAGCTTTTTAGCTGTGTGATTTTTTGAAATTAATATTATGCATGGCCGCCATTTTAAATTGTTTGTCTACTTGTGATTAGTTTTTTAAGAAATTGTTGAAAAATGATATAACTATTTTGCAATAGCAAAGGCTTTGCCGGTATTTGAATATCGCCAAACCTGTGATTGTAAATCACATAACGAAAAGGGTTGAAGCTCCCTCTGCCTTTGAGTAATAGGTTTCATAGCGGGTCGTTAGCTCAGTTGGTAGAGCGCTTCGTTTACACCGAAGATGTCGGGAGTTCGAGCCTCTCACGACCCACCAAAAACTCCCCTAAACCGACCATAAAAGTGAGATAATAAATTATTATCAGAGTTTTACAGGGACAATACTATCGACAAAGTTTAAAGTTGCGCCAGGTCGTAGGAGCAGCAGTTTACTCAGCCCGACTAGCTTAGTATGCACGTAAAAAATGTACAGCCCACAAGGCCCATGTTGCGGGAGTGTAAGAAAAGGAAGTACAGATGAGTTTTTTGATTAAATTTTGCGGCTTGGCGGTTGTCGGAATTGTTAGCTGCAGCGCCAATCTTGCAAGTTCTTGCACTTTTATCACACTCAAAGGAGTTGATGGCACGGTAGTTGCCTCTCGGACAATGGAATGGGGCACATTTGATCTGTCGCCTATGATGACTTTCGTGGCTGCCGGTACGGAGTCTTCGGCAATGAAAATGCCGGACGGGCAGGACGGAGCGAAATGGGTAACCAAGTATGACGTGGCGGGAGTCACAATGCTGGGCCAGATGCTCTTCGGCGATGGGATAAACTCGGAAGGTTTGAACGTTTCTTTACTCTACTTGCCAGGGTTCGCGGAGTATCAAGCATATGACCCTGAACAAGCTGCAATCTCGCTAGCTCCCGTCGACTTTACTGGCTTTATGTTGAGCCAGTTCGCGTCGGTAGCTGAAGTCAGGCAGGCGGCTCAAAACATCCGAGTTGTGCCTGTTGTCACGCCCGAACTCGGCGTTGCGGCACCAGTACACTTCTCGATAACTGACAGAAGCGGCGATCAAGTCATAGTGGAATACATCGGGGGCGTTCTGAAAATATATGAAAAGACTTTGGGTGTGTTAACAAACTCACCACCTTACGACTGGCATATCAATAATGCACGGAATTATATAAACATGCGATCCGTTGATTGGCCTGAAGTTGATGTCAACGGTGTCGACCTTGCGCCAATTGGGTACGGAACCGGTCTGTTGGGTTTGCCAGGAGATTTCACCCCTCCGTCACGTTTTATTCGTGCGTTGGCTTGGACGCAGACATCTCGCCCAACCGATGGTGGAGAAGACACAGTACACGAAGCCCTCCGCATCCTTGCAAACTTCCAGCTGCCCATGGAAGCAACAGATCAAAAATTGAATCCTGCCGAGCTCAAGGTTCTGAAGTACGGAGGCACGCAATACACGGTGTCTTATGACCTCCAAAATTTAAGGGCCTATTTCCAAACAAGCGAAAACCCTAATGTGCGGAGTGTCGATTTTAACAATTTTGATTTTAATGCACTTTCCACCCCCTTGAAAATACCGATGCGCGATCAGTCGATGCCGTTTGCTACTGATGTGACTCCCATTCGTTGAAAGACCTCTCCATGACGTAAAGTAGAACCTACATGATCGCGGTTAAGGGCCGCTTGGTCCGCAACTCGGTCATTGAATAGTTAAGTAACGAACGTCTGCTTCTATTCTTCTATGGGTCCAGAACCTACTCTAGGTTATTGACATCATCTTCTGCCTGTTTAGTTGTCTGTCTAGCATCTTCTTAAAACAAGTTAGGGGGCAACAGCCCCCAATGTTGTTGTGTTTCTGCCAAAAGGTGTGCCATTTATGACGACTCGGAGGGTCTACGGCCTAAACCGCAGTAAGCAACTCCGACATTCCGTCTTTCTTATAAAATTCGGCGTAAGTTGACTCTCCGTCAATCTCCAACTGAACACCTACGCGGTCATCACCACAGCTACAACCTCGCCTGTGGCTTCCGGGTGTTCTCATACTCTGCGACTGTAATTTTTGACCTATGAAAAACATTTCAAGCACTCCTTCTGGTTGCCTGAAACATCACCCTATGGGTGTCATTTAGTTTTCTCGTTTCTGACGACCTGTGTACAACTGCGACCTTTGCGGAACAAAGTTCTTTCTGAGTGGTCATTTTGACGCTTTTGAATTGGAAAAGTCAGAGGCTGGAATGCGTTAAGGCAGGGGTTTTACAGGGGCTGTTTGAGTTTTGACTTTAAAAAGTCTTTACTTGTCCATACTTACAGACCCGACAGGTTCACTCTTCTGGTTACCAAAATTCTGTCTTAAACTACCAAAAAACGTAAGAAATACACATGTTTAACTCACTATAAAACCACTTGTGGGACCGCTTTGTAAGTTTCAGGACTGAAATAGTTAGTCCTGAGAGGTTCTTTTGACTTGAACTGAGGTACGCTAGGCGCAAATCTTACAATCATGAGTGATGATATACCTCAGCAATACCCCCGCTATGTTTTTTGCCGGACCATCGGTAGCTTTCGCTATAGGAGGACCGTAACAGAATGGCTAAGACCCCTCACTGGAAATGCTACCCTATATCGACAACTGGGCGAAAGCTGCCAAGAAGTCAGGCAAACCCCACCCTTGGTGCATGCTAGAATCGAAGCCTTGTTGAACTATGAGGCAGATAAGTCAGATGGACAACGCAGTTTAGAGATTATTCGAGGTGCACTTACCTATCAGGTGGCTGAAATTCTGCCGGCCGATATTGCCTCAAATCAGGGTGACTTTCCTGTGGGTATCCCTCCTTCGGATAAGGGCATCGTTACCCCTGTCAGGAGCGCGAAATGACCATTTTGGACTGGACCGCAAGGTTCAAAGGTACGGCTGCACTTCCGATGGAGGTTCGGGAGCGCTTGAATAAATCCGCCCGTGTTACTCAAATTAAAACAGGTGATCAGGTGTTTGGGCCAATGAATATCCCTGACAGCCTGTTCTTTCTATATGAAGGGCGCATTCGCGTATCCCAAACCTCTGATATGGGGCGCGAGATTGTTTTGTACCGAATTGAGGCGGGCGATAGCTGTGTGTTGACCACGGCCTGCATGTTGGCTGAAGAGGCGTACAACGCTGAAGGGATTGCGGAGACCGACGTGACCGTAGTGGCCTTGCCGAAGCCCGCATTTGACCGTCTGTCGTCTGAAGAAGATGCGTTTCGTAACTTCGTCTTCGCGGCTTACTCACGCCGCTTGATTGACTTGTTGCGTGTTGTTGATGACGTCGCCTTCGGGCGCATTGATGTCCGTTTGGCTGAGCGACTTTTGACGTTGGGCGATGGGTTGAAAGAAGTCCGTGCAACCCATCAGGACCTTGCAAGCGAACTAGGCACCGCCCGCGAAGTAATTTCACGAGCATTGAACGACTTTCAAAAACGTGACCTGATCGAGCAATCGCGTGGATTGATTACGTTTAAAGACAAGGCTGGACTTAGGGCGATTGCAAACTCCGCCTGACAGCCTGCTTTCAGTTTCTGCTGGTTAGGTGACAATGTCACTGACGATCTAATTTTGAAGCTATATCGAACTCCTAACTTTCAACATTGAGAGATCGCTATGACTACCAATTTAGGCACGATCGACTGTATCCGTCGCGCAGCTTTGGGCGCTAGTTTGCTCTATCTTGGTTTTGCCATTGGCATGAAAACCTTCACCGCACCATTGTTAAAATACGGCGTAGCAATTGTCGGTCTTGTCAAGTTGGCCATGTCCACGCTGAAGATATACCCGATCTACTCTATCCCCAACCTCAAGACGTGCAATGATTGCTAAAGTGGAAACGTTGTTCACACCTTTCGCGTCTTTTGGTGGCGGTTTGTTGATTGGTCTTGGCGCTGTTTTGCTGATGTTAGGACTTGGGCGCATTCTGGGCGCCACTGGCATTTTGTCGGGTCTTGTTTTTGCAGAAAATGGAGGCGAGTTTGCATGGCGTGCTGCGATGATCGTCGGAATGGTCTTGGCACCGGGCATAATCTTTCTGTTCACAGGAACAATGCCAGAACTGTCTGTTCCTGTCAGCCCAAGAATGATCATCCTCGGCGGCGTCATTGTAGGGTTTGGTGCGAGTCTTGGGTCCGGTTGCACATCTGGACACGGCGTCTGCGGCCTCTCACGGTTGTCGGTTCGGTCTATTGTGGCCGTTCCCACATTTATGCTGACTGCTTCAGGTACCGTCTTTCTCATCCGTCACGTGTTTGGAACATAGCATCATGAAACTAATACTGGCCCTCTTTACTGGCCTTGTCTTTGGCATAGGCATCGCAATCTCGGGCATTATGAACCCGGCCAAAGTATTCAACTTCTTCGATGTGGCAGGCAAATGGGACCCAAGTCTTGCGTTCGTGATGGGTGGTGCCGTTGTCATCACATTCATTGGCTTTCGTTTGGTTTGGCGTCGAAATGCACCGCTTTTTGGTGGCAAGTTTCAAATACCAACCTCGAACACCGTTGACGGGTGTTTGATCGGTGGATCGGCTATCTTTGGGATCGGCTGGGGGATCGCAGGATTTTGTCCTGGCGCCGCCATTCCAGCACTCGGAACAGGTCGATGGGAAGTTGCACTTTTTTTGGTTGCGGTCACCGCTGGGTTTTACGCGCGTCGTCTGATTTCTGCGACCCAAACCAATGCAAAAACCGCTTAAAATCCAGTGAATTCGTAACGACTGACGTTCGTTTGCACTCAATTGGAGAAAACAAAGAACTATCCCGTAGATATGGATATCACTCCAAAAGTCTTAGCCTTCTCTGATGAGCCAACAAATACCGTCAGCTACATCGTCAAAGACTCGACGTCTAAGCCGATCTCCTTCAGCTCTTCCGTCATACGTGGCCGACCATGGCTGCCAAGGCTGAGACGCGATTGTTCCTTGATGTGAGCCAGCGTCACCAGATCAAATCGCTGCCTGCGACGGCAGGACGGCTGCGGAAGGCACGCAGCCCCCGTGTGCTGACGCCAACGACATGACACAGCGGATTGGCCGCGAAGCTGCCCCCGTGTTCTTCGACAAACTTTAATCTCGTTGCTCTAGGCCCGGAAAGAACTGGGTGGCCTTTTTTAAGATTTCCCTGTCCTCCTTGAGAAGTCAGATCTTACGCGGACGTCGCTCATTCTCTTGGGCGAGGTCCAAATCCTCTTTCGACACCACGTTAGTGTCCTGATATGCCGTGATCCACTTGTTTAGGGTCGACATGCCAAAGCACAGATCGTCAGCCACCTGTTTACGGGTAAGCCCACTGGTCAGCGCAATACGCACCGCATCTCGGCGGAATTCGTCCGTCCGTTTAATCCCATAGTCAGTCTTTTCTGTTACAGTAAATGCTATCAAAAGAGCGGTATCAAAGCGCGACAGGTCCATTTCTTGTATTTTTATGAAGCGCAAATTGTGTTTCAGCAAAAATCTGTGTTTTTATTTCTTGTAAGTATACAAAAATGTCATCCTTAGTTGAACGACTTTATATCTATTACCTTTTTTGCACGCTCTGTGGTAAAAGTTGGCTTGACGAGGCAGCGTGCTGCACATATGACCGCTAAAAGCAGAGGCGGTTGTAGCTCAGTTGGTTAGAGTACCGGCCTGTCACGCCGGGGGTCGCGGGTTCGAGCCCCGTCAACCGCGCCACTGCTTTTATCCCTGGTTCAGGGGGCTGCTGAGAGAAAATTGCGCGGTTGTAGCTCAGCTGGTTAGAGTACCGGCCTGTCACGCCGGGGGTCGCGGGTTCGAGCCCCGTCAACCGCGCCAATTAATATTTCTGTTTAATTTCAACTAATTAATTTATACAATTTGATCTTTTAACTTATTATATTATGGCACCGTTCTAAAGGTTTTCTTTATAAATAAATATCTAAACACTCCTTACGGCAGGGTAGGTTTAGCATGACCCTAATGTTAAATAGATTTAAGGAACTTTTTGAGTGCCTGTGCAGTTTTTTTTGGCGCTGTGTCTGGAAAGAAGTGTCCACCAGGGATCGGAAAGCATTGCATGTTTCTTAATAGGCCAACCCAAGTGCTGGAAACATCATAAGCTTTGGCCATTACGCCTTCTGAACCGTAAAGGACCATAGCTGGGGTATTGACTTTATGTTTAAGGTCCAATGCATCTAGCGGATAATCAATATCAATTGTTGCACGATAATCGTTACACATAGAGCGAATACAGTCTGGATCTCTCCACGCTTGTCGATAGGCTGCGCAGGCTATTCCGTCAAAGCCGTCCATAGAACCTCCCCAACCCGCTAGGCACCTTTCAAAGAAAGCATCTGGATCGTGAGCAATTAATTTTTCAGGAAAAGGAGCAGTTTGAGCCAAAAAAAACCAATGATAATAATCGCGTGCTACATCATGAGTTAATTGGTTTAGCAGGAAATGGGTTGGCACAATATCCATTAATGTTAAGGATAATACAGTGTTGGGTTTGTCTAACACTAGTCTGTAAGCTGTCCGTGCCCCACGATCGTGTCCTACAAGATGAAAACTTTCAAATCCTAAGTGAGACATTAAACCTATTTGGTCAGCAGCCATATGTCGAAAGCTCATTTCTTCCATATTTTCTGGCTTTGAGCTAGCCCCGTATCCCCGCAAATCTGCGGTTACAACAGTAAATTCATTACTCAGCAGTGGAGCAATTGTATTCCACATTGCCTGTGTTTGTGGAAATCCATGAAGCAGTAACACAGGCTGACCATCGCCCTGAACAGTGTAGGCTATCGACTGATCATTAATTTTAACTTCTGATTGCATACTAGCGCACCTGTAATTATGCCTAACTCCAAATTTAATATTTTTAAGTCTGTAGTTTTACTAAGTGAGTTATTGTCATACTTAACAAAATCTTTGCCTATGTCAGAGCGTGGAGAATGCGCGCCCAGCTTCGGATACCTTTATGAAAACTTGTCAGATCATATTTTTCGTTAGGTGAATGAATTTTATCATCGTCTTTGCCAAATCCAATTAACATTGGTGTTGTTTGTAAAATATGTTGAAAATGACCGGCAATCGGAATTGAACCACCGCACCCAGAGTAAGTCCCAGAAACACCCCACTCTTCTGTGAGTGCATTTCGTGCTGCTTCAAATGCGGGACTACTAGTTTCGGTTATTGAGGCCTTACTAGCTCCATGCTCCTTGAAAGTTACAGAGCAATCTTCAGGTAATGCAGCCTCAACCATGGTGCGAAAATTTCTGCGTATTTCATGCGGATCCTGATCGCCAATAAGCCGGAAAGAAACTTTAGCGTGTGCTTTGGAGGGCAACACAGTCTTAAAACCATCACCGATATAACCGCCCCAAATTCCATTGATTTCGCAGGTGGGCCGAGACCAAATCGTTTCTAATGGAGTGTGACCTTGCTCACCGGCGGGTACCGATAGCCCGATATCACCAAGAAATTTCTGATGGTTAAATGCGAGACTTTGCCATTGCTGTCGTATGTTGGTGGGGAGTTCTGGCACACCATTGTAGAAATTTGGTATAGTAACCTTGCCGTTGTGATCATGAAGTTTGGCAAGAATTTTTGTTAAAACCCGAATAGGATTAATTGCAATGCCTCCATACATGCCTGAATGTAGATCTATTTCAGGACCTGTAATAGTTAACTCTTCGCCTAATAATCCACGTAACATAGTCACAATTGTAGGAACTCTAGATTCAAACATGCCGGTATCACAAATTAAAGCAAGATCTGCTTTTAGCTCTTTAGCATTATTTTTCATGAACGGAACTAACGACGGAGATCCACTTTCTTCTTCTCCCTCAAAGAAAAAGGTTATGCGACAGGGTAATACACCGTGTTCTGTTTTCCACGCCCGACAAGCTTCGACAAAAGTCATCAGTTGACCTTTGTCATCAGACGACCCGCGACCTCTAATAACCTTCCCTTTGTTTGTGTCCTGGATTTCAGGAAGGAAAGGATCACGATCCCAAAGGTTAAGCGGGTCAACAGGTTGTACATCGTAATGACCATAAAATAGTAGATGTGGGCCATTACCGTCAATGTGACCAACTACTATTGGGTGACCTTGTGTCTGACGTTTCTCAGCCTCTACACCAAAGCTCTTTAGATTATCTACAAGCCAATTGGCTGCTGTCTCACATTGAACTGCGTATTCTGGATCAGTTGAAATTGATGGAATGCGCAAAAGCTCGAAAAGTCGATCAGTAGACCTTTGTAAATCAGCATCAATTCGATTGAGGACAGCATCGAGATTCATATCAGTTCCTTTTATTTTAGTATTTAAAGTAATTAATTTGTTTTTACAGTTGAGTGATATTTGGTCTGTTTTACAGGATAACTTCAACTATCAATTTTTGGTTTAGGTTGTTGATTGTTTCCGTAGTTTGATGCCTAAGAAATTTTTTGCCTGCGACAGGAAGCGCAGGTGTTTTGTATTAAAACACTCTATATCCACAAGTAACTAATTTTAATTGCCTAAAAACAGATCATCAAACACTGTCGCGTTAGTAAATTATGGAGTTTGGCGTGGATTACATCGCTCAACTAAACCAAGCTCTGCAACGCTTGCACGACGAAGGCCGTTATCGCACTTTTATAGATATTGAACGCAGCAAAGGCCAATTTCCCCATGCTACATGGACAAAACCAGATGGGACCACGGCGCCAATAACTGTCTGGTGTGGTAATGATTACCTCGGTATGGGACAAAATCCGATTGTTTTAAATGCCATGCATGAAGCCATTGATGCCACGGGTGCTGGTTCGGGGGGGACACGCAATATTTCTGGCACTACCATTTATCACAAACGGCTAGAAGCAGAGCTGGCTGGTTTGCACCTAAAAGAAGAGGCTTTACTGTTTACTAGTGCCTACGTAGCTAATGATGCAACACTAAGTACCCTGCCCAAGATATTTCCTGGCCTGATTATTTATTCAGATGCTCTAAACCACGCCTCCATGATTGAAGGTGTGCGTCGAAATGGTGGTGCTAAGCGTATTTTTCGCCATAATGATATTATTCATTTACGTGAACTTTTATCAGCAGATGATCCGTTGGCACCAAAGATTATTGCTTTTGAATCTATTTACTCGATGGATGGTGATTTTAGTCCAATTTCTGCGATATGCGATTTAGCGGATGAGTTTGGGGCGTTGACTTACCTCGATGAGGTACATGCTGTAGGGATATACGGCGCGCATGGAGCGGGTGTTTGCGAGCGTGAAGGGTTGATGGACAGGATCGATATAATCAACGGCACACTTGCAAAAGCATATGGCGTGATGGGAGGCTACATAGCTGCTTCTAGTAAGATGTGTGATGCTATTCGGTCTTATGCACCCGGCTTTATATTTACGACGTCTTTGCCGCCTGCAGTCGCTGCTGGAGCAACGGCCTCTGTTGCTTTTTTGAAAACAGCTGGAAATCTTCGTGCCGATCATCTCACACAGGCTAAAGCGATCAAGTTGCAGCTTAAAGGTTTAGGATTGCCAGTTATAGATCATGGTAGTCATATCGTGCCGGTTATGGTGGGCAATCCAGTACACACAAAAATTATTAGCGATATGCTGCTCGAGCAGCACGGAATTTATGTACAACCCATCAACTATCCAACAGTACCCCGCGGTACCGAACGATTGCGCTTCACACCGTCGCCGGTTCATGGATCAAATGAAATTGACGCTTTAGTGACTGCGATGGATGAGTTGTGGTCTCATTGTGCGCTGAATCGTGCCGAGGCAGCCTCTTGACCTAGGAAATTGTTTAATTCGTGTTGTCTTCTGCTAAAATAGACTTAAAACGATTATAGCGCGAATCAAAATAGCCGCTATTTTCAACGTTTTGGGCAAGCAGGGCGGCGGTGCAATGGTCGGGCGTACAGCTGATAAATCCAGTAAAGAGAAAATTGGCAAACCGAAACGGTTTGACGATTTTGAACTGCGTCTTGGCGATATCATGCGTGGGGAACGTGCTACGTTGGGTAAATCTTTGCTGGATGTACAACGTGATTTAAGGATTAAGGCTAGTTATATCGCTGCTATAGAATCCTCTGATCCTCAGGCGTTTGATACCCCCGGCTTTATAGCTGGTTATGTTCGGTCTTACGCGCGCTATCTGAATATGGATCCCGACAAAACTTTTGCGACATTCTGCGAGGAGAGTGGATTTTCTGTTGCTCATGGTATGTCTGCAGAAGCTTCTGTGATTAAAAAGCCGCTGCAAGAAAAACGTTTAGGCCGAGGGTTAGGGGCAGATATTTTTAGCTCGCCAGAAACTCCTTTCGCGCCCGTGGGGGAGGGAATATTTTCGGGGATTGAACCACGTGCTGTGGGGTCATCAGTTGTTCTGCTAGTTCTTATCGCTGCTATCGCGTTTGGTGGCTATTCCGTCCTTCAAGAGGTTCAACGTGTACAAGTCGCACCTGTAGATCAAACACCTACTGTTCTATCTAACCTCGACCCTTTAAATGGAGTTGTGCCTCGACCGGATGAAAAAACTGGTCCTTTAACGACTACACCTAGAGTAGATGCTTTAAATCGTCTTTATCGTCCGCAAGCTCTTGAAGTGCCCGTATTAATAGCTAGAGACAGGCCTATTGCGACTTTAGATCCAAGAGAAAATACAAATTTTTTAGCGCCAGAACTGGACACAGATGTCGTTGTTGGACAAATTAAACATAACTCTAGTAATGTTGACGGCCAAAATATTCCGCGCGTGATTGAAGAAGAAATGCCGGCTTTGCAGATGGTTGCTGTGCGTCCTTCATGGGTAAGGGTTAGGTCCGCAGATGGTACCGTGATTTTTGAGACGACAATGCAAGCAGGAGAAACATGGGAAGCCCCATTAACAGAGCAGCCCCCAATGTTGAGGGCTGGTGAAAGTGGTGCGATATACTTTGCAATAAATGGTAAGTTCTATGGTCCTGTTGGTGATCCCGGTCAGGTAACTTCTAACTTGCCGCTTGAGATTGTAGGCTTGCAGGAAACTTATCTACCTGTTGACATATCAACTGATGAAGGTTTGGTGCGCTATGCAGAAGCAAACGCTGCTGTGGTAGATACAGACAGCAACTAATAAATATTAAATAAACCATCGTACCATTGCTGCACTTGTCTAGATTGTTTATTTAGATGTACGGTTTTTATTATAAGTAAGGTGCCCAAATGTCGCTGAATCACATCCGCCCTTGGCGAAATATTTATCGTCGGGAAAGTCGCCAAATAATGGTAGGAAATGTGCCTGTTGGGGGAGGGGCTCCAATTACCGTCCAAACTATGACCAACACGTTGACCACAGATATCAAAGCCACCATCCAGCAGATACATGCGGCGGCTGAGGCGGGGGCTGATATTGTTCGGGTCTCAGTGCCAGATGAAGATTCGTCAACTGCGATGAAAGAAATTGTGCGAGAAAGCCCAGTTCCATTGGTTGCAGATATTCATTTTCATTATAAGCGTGGAATTGAGGCTGCAGAATCTGGTGCTGCATGTTTGAGAATTAATCCAGGAAATATTGGTAATGAAGTCCGCGTTAAAGAAGTCATAAAGGCTGCACGTGACAATAATTGCTCAATACGTATTGGTGTTAATGCAGGAAGTCTTGAAAAGCATTTACTCGATAAATATGGAGAGCCAAATCCAGATGCGATGGTCGAAAGTGGCCTCGATCATATCAAGATTTTGCAAGATAATGATTTTCATCAGTTTAAAATTAGTTGTAAAGCATCTGATGTTTTCATGGCAGCCGCAGCTTACCAAAAATTAGCTGAAGCTACAGACGCGCCGATCCATTTGGGAATTACTGAAGCGGGTGGATTGACTTCTGGTACTATCAAATCTGCCATCGGTCTTGGTCAACTTTTATGGATGGGTATTGGAGATACAATTAGGGTATCGTTGTCTGCAGATCCCGTTGAGGAGGTGAAAGTTGGCTATGAAATTCTGAAATCTCTAGGTCTTCGTCACCGTGGTGTAAATATAATTTCGTGCCCGTCCTGTGCGCGGCAAGGATTTGATGTAATCAAAACTGTTGAAACTTTAGAAAACCGTTTGGCCCATATAAAGACACCCTTGAGCCTCTCAATAATTGGTTGCGTTGTGAACGGACCTGGCGAAGCTCTTATGACTGATGTCGGGTTTACTGGAGGTGGTAATGGTTCTGGGATGGTTTACCTAGCAGGAAAACAAAGTCACAAGTTAGATAATGATGCCATGGTCAATCACATTGTTGAGCAAGTGGAAAAAAAGGCATTAGAACTCGGCGCAGCTGAGAACACATCAGGAAAACTGGCGCAATAGAAATAACTGTTACCTGTAGTATTGCTGACACTTAAATATAAACCTCTCATCAGTCTGATGACCTCAAACTATTAATTGTATGAAAAATTGATTGAATAGTTGCTACAAATAGTTTCGAACGACATATCCCATGTGTTTTTTCCAAGTTTCTAATAGTTTAGGATGAAAACTAAGAGTAGGTACTGTAAACAAAAATTAACGTACTATCCTCGCTTTGCATCAATCAACTCTTTCATTTGGTCGTATGGCAAATAACCTCGCAACAATTCGTCTTGCATTATAAATGTAGGTGTTCCCGAAATTTGCAATTGCTGCGCTAAAGTACGGGTCTGAGCGATTTCTTGCATGACTTCTGGAGAATCCATTTGTGCTTCTATTCCGTCTGCATCTAATCCAAAGGTAGATGCCAGGCGCCGTAAGTTGCGCATGTTAATTTCTCCCTCGAAGGTCATTAGGGCATCCGCAATTCCTTTGTAGGCCTGTGCTCCAGATATTTGTTTTGTTGCAATAGCAAAACGTGAAGCAAGCAACGATTGTTCACCTAAAATTGGAAACTCTTTGAGAATAATTCTAATATTTCCATCTGTTTTTAGAAGTTTGGTTACTTCTCCATGTGCTTTTTTGCAGTAACCGCAGCGATAGTCTACGAACTCAACTAACGTGATATCACCCTCAGGATTACCGCCAACAAAGCTATATCCATCGTTAAAAATTTGTTCAGCGTTATTGGTAACTAGAACTATATCGGCCTGCATCTGCTCTTGCCCTTGACGTTGCTCAAGTACTGCGACGGCTTCCATGATTACTTTTGGGTTTTCCATGAGATATGATCTGATTTCATCACGAAAAATTGCCCTCTCTTTATCGGACATGTCGGTTACATCGAAAGCTACGGCTGGAAGAGCAAGGATGTAAGAAATGATAAAAGTAGTCAGAGTTCGAAACATGGTTAATTTCCAGTTCTATTTTAAAGCAGGTTTTGATCCAATGTGCACATCTATTAGGCGTTGCCAAGCTCTTAGCTGTTTGAATAAGTAAATGCTCGATTATCGCTTGGTTAACAGAATAAATATCATAATATAATATAGAATAATAAACAGTTCCAATTTACAAAATAATAGATTTGTAGGTTCGACAATACTTTTATTTGCCTTTAGAAATTTAAGAATTGGAGAAATATTAATCTTTTGTAAAAGTAATTTAACGGAATTCAAAAATACTAATGAGGTATTAAATATTTATCTTAAAATGTCTTTTTTAGAAAAAGGTATATGAACTTATTGGTATGTTTTAGGCTTGGAATTTTTATTAAGTCGCCATTTTGGATACTCAGAAAGAGTAATACGATGGAAAAATTTATCTTTGTTTTGATTATGTGTTGCGTAGCGACAGGAGTAGTAGCGTGAAATATATCAGAATTGGCTCTGTTACACGCCGCAGAGAGCCATATTAAAGATTTAGGAGATGATGAAGTCAGATTAACTCTTTCACTAAGTAAAGGTACTCCTTTTCGTATCTTTTCTTTGAATAATCCTGCTCGAATAGTTTTTGAATTTCATAGACTAGGTTTAAACGGAATTGGGCCGGATGATTTATTGTCAGAATCCGATCATGTTACAGAAGTAAAATTAATTGAGTCTGAATTAGGTTGATCACGATTATTTTTGACCCTCGTTGATACCATGTTGCCTCACGAAGTTGATATGTCTGTTGAACCTGAAAATGGAAGCGCGTCTCTCAATGTTATTTTAAAAAATGTGAACGAAATAGAATTTGAGGCTCATGCAACGATTATAGATGATTTAGAACTAAATATAGTCTCTTTGGCACCTTTACAGCTTGAGAAAAAAGATCGTTTCGTTGTGTTGATTGATCCGGGTCACGGGGGAAGCGATCAGGGTGCGGAGCGCGAGAGTACAAAAGAAAAAGAGTTAGTTTTAAATATAGGTTTGGCTTTACGGAATTTCTTACTTAGTGTTGATGATATCGAGGTTATTATGACCCGAGATAAGGACACTTTTGTATCTTTACCCGCCAGAGTAAATTTGGCTCAGAAGGGTGAGGCCGATCTATTTTTATCTTTGCATGCACACTCGACTGAGCACCATCAGAAACAGGGTGTTACCATTTACACTTTATCTAACGGTTCTGCTGGCACCGCCTTAGAGCAATTGGCACTACTTCATAATCGATCAGAAATATTAACTGGAATTGATCTTTCTGGAGTAGACGATAAAGTGACAGGGATTTTATTAGATTTGACGCGAAATGAAACTCAACTTCAGTCATATAGTCTAGTTTCTGCGTTGATGGTTCAATTAAAAATTTTTGGTATTACGTTAAATCAAAGCCCTCGCCGTGAGGCGTCATTTTCTGTTCTTAAAAGTGCCAATGTCCCATCGATTCTTTTCGATTTGGGTTCTTTGTCAAATAACATGAACCTTATAAACCTTCGGGATCCAACCTGGCAAAGTAGTTTTGGTGAAGCAATCGCAGCAGGTATCCTCCTTTGGCGGGATTAAAATTTTACACTACGCTCTCCAGTGCGCCAGTAACATTAGCGAGATCTTACAACGGATGTCTTTTGACGCCTCAAGTTAGGTGTCGTATAGATAAATTTGGAAAAGTTGATTTTTTCAAGAGTGAGTGGTTATGTTAAGATTTATTTTATCATTTTTTGGAGGCATTTTTTCAGTCATAACCATGAGTGTTGCTATGATTGCTCTGTCAGTGGGGGCCGTAATTTGGGTTTACGGTCGTGACCTCCCTAGCCATGAGGCTCTTGCCCAGTATCAACCTGCTACAATTAGCCGAATATATTCAGGAGAGGGTCAAATTATCGATGAGTTTGCGGAAGAACGGCGTTTGTTTGTTCCTGCAAATGCAATTCCTGATATGGTAAAAGAAGCTTTTATTAGCGCTGAAGATAAAAACTTTTATTCACATGATGGCTACGATTTACGCGGTATTGGCGCCGCAGCTTTTGAGGCGGTGCGAAGTCGCGGCAAGGATGTGCGCGGTGCGTCTACAATAACCCAACAGGTAATGAAAAACTTCTTATTATCTGGCGACCGACAAGCTGAGCGAAAGATAAAAGAAATTATTCTCGCCGCGAGAGTTGAAGAGGCGTTAGAGAAAGAAGAAATCCTTGAGCTATACTTAAATGAAATCTTTTTAGGTCAGAATTCTTATGGTGTATCAGCTGCAAGTCAGACTTACTTTAATAAAAACCTTGAAGAATTAGCACCGCATGAGGCTGCAATGTTAGCAGCTTTGCCTAAGGCTCCTTCTAGATACCACCCAGTCAGAAATAAAGACCGCTTATTGGCGCGTCGCAATTTTGTGCTGAAAGAAATGTTGGAGAACGGATATATTGATGAAGCTTCATATGTTGAGGAAGTCAGTATGCCTTTACGCTCGGTCCAGAATAAAGATTTTGAAAGTTTCAAGATGGAAATGCCGCCCCGAGATTATTTCACTGACGAAATTCGGCGCCAGTTAAGTGAAGATTTTGGCGAAGGAGAGTTTTTTACTGGTGGGTACAACGTACGTGCAACAATTGATGCGGAAATGCAGCCTGTAGCTGCACGAGCCTTGCGTACGCAGCTTGAGATTTATGATAGGGCGCGCGGCATTTGGCGTGGTACGGGTGCAAAGCTGGATTTAGGTCAAATTGAAAACTGGAAAGAAGCACTTTCTGATACGACTGTTGCACGCGATATTGACTTAGAAGGTCAGTGGTATCCCGCGGTAGTTTTAGAAGTTGGTAATGATGAGTTACGCCTTGGTATTGAAGGCTGGACGGATTCTATGGCTCCACCATTGGTTCCTCGGGAAGATATTAAATGGGTGAAAGGTAGCTTTGTTGATAATTTTAAGGTTGGCGATGTGGTACATGTACGCGCCTTGACTAAAGACGAAAATGGTTCTTTTATTCGCTGGTCCCTTCGCCAAGTGCCCCAAGTTCAAGGTGCTTTTGTAGCCATGGATGTAAACACTGGCCGTGTTATAGCGATGCAAGGTGGGTTCAGTTACCAAAATTCTGTATTCAACCGGTCAACACAGGCAAAAAGACAACCTGGATCGTCATTTAAACCATTTGTCTATGCTGCTGCTTTAGACAGCGGATACTCACCTGCAACTATTGTGGTGGATGCGCCTATTGAAGTGAATACCCCTCAGGGCATATGGCGTCCGCGTAATTCATCTAACAAGTTTTATGGACCAACACCACTGAGGACAGGGATCGAACGGTCTCGCAACTTGATGACAGTGCGCTTGGCAAAACAAATTGGTATGGATGTCGTGGCGGAGTACGCTGAACGTTTTGGCGTGTATGAAGATATGAGCCGGTTTTTGGCCAACGCTCTGGGCTCGGAAGAAACAACGTTATACCAAATGGTGTCAGCTTACGCGATGTTTGCAAATGGTGGTGAGCGTGTTCAACCCACTTTGGTAGATCGTGTTCAGGATCGATTTGGTCGTACGGTATATCGTCACGATGACCGAAGGTGTGAAGATTGTACGCAAATTGCAAGCTTGGATTCTGGGTTTGGACCTCGCATAATTTCTGATCGTGAACAGGTAATGGATCCAATTACTGCTTACCAGTTAACATCAATGATGCAGGGTGTTGTGGAACGTGGCACAGCTTCTCGTACAGTGAACTTGTCAGTGCCAATAGCGGGTAAAACAGGGACAACCAATGATGCAAAAGATGTTTGGTTTGTTGGGTTTTCCAGTAATATTGCGGCAGGGTGTTATATTGGATTTGACCAGCCTCGTGGTCTAGGTCGTGGTGCCTCGGGTGGTGGTATGTGCGGCCCAGTTTTCAATACCTTTATGGAGGAAGCAATTGCCAAGTTTGGAGGTGGTAAATTTAAATTGCCACCAGGTGGGCGATTTATGAAAATTGATCGCTTTACAGGCGCGCGCTTAGAAGATGGTGCTTCGGGAGAAAATGTAGTCGCAGAGTATTTTCGTGATGGTGTGGATCCGCTATTTGGCTTTATGTATGACGGTGGTTTCGCAATGGGCTCCGATCTTCCATTATTTGAAGAGGCCGCTGTAGCTGGGCGGCAAGTTACAACATCCACTGGAAGAAAAGCTGTAGTAGGTCCAAAGGCAAATTTTGGTACTTTAAGTTCTGGCGGTTTATACTGATTGAACAAGGGTTGGCATTCTGCATTTAATCAGCGAAGACCTTATTTAATTTGTAAAAATATGGGAAGTGGTGAGTTGAAAAATGTATAAATATATTGAATTTTAATATTTAATGTGAATTGCAATTTTATTTCGTTTTGGGAATTGGAGCATTAACATTCTACTTCATTCTCATACTGATTTAATCCATCTATTGTATACGTATAAGTGCTGGTTTATCACCCTTCTTCCAACCCATTAGTGACGGGATCGTTATGCGTGCAGAAATTCAAAGTTTTGTGACTGAGGTTGAAAAATCGCTTAATCTTTTAGCGCAAAGATTAGACGTAGAAACTGCGCCGCATAGATTGGAAGAATTTAATGCTCGTGTCGAGGATCCTAAGCTATGGGATAACCCTGAAGCGGCTCAAAAATTAATGCGTGACCGTCAGATGTTAGTAGATTCAATTCAAATTCATGACCAAATCAAAACTGATTTGGCGGATAATATTGAATTAATAGAATTGGGGGAAATTGAGGATGATGCGGAAGTAATTTCTGAAGCGGAAGATGCCTTGAAATCTTTATCACTTTTAGCTGCTCAAAAAGAGTTGGAGGCTTTATTAGATGGTGAAGCCGATGCTAATGATACTTTTCTTGAAATTAACTCTGGTGCGGGTGGAACAGAAAGCTGTGATTGGGCATCCATGCTAGCGCGTATGTATGTGCGTTGGGCTGAGAAGAAGGGTTACAAGGTTGAGTTGCAATCTGAGAGTGCTGGAGAAGAAGCTGGCATTAAATCAGCAACTTATAAGATAAGTGGTTTGAATGCTTATGGCTGGATGAAGTCGGAATCTGGTGTTCATCGATTGGTTCGTATCAGTCCGTTTGACAGTGCAGCAAAAAGGCATACATCTTTCACCTCAGTTGGTATTTATCCTGTTGTAGACGATAATATCGAGATAGATGTGAATCCTGCTGATATCCGCATAGACACATACCGTTCATCGGGTGCTGGCGGACAGCATGTAAATACAACAGATTCAGCGGTCCGTATCACCCATGCTCCAACAGGCATTGTGGTGACAAGTTCTGAGAAGTCACAGCACCAAAATCGGGATATCGCAATGAAAGCTTTAAAATCCCGGCTTTATCAAATGGAGTTAGATCGCCGGAACGCTGCTGTAAATGAGATGCACGAAAATAAAGGTGATGCGGGTTGGGGAAATCAAATCCGTTCTTATGTGTTACAACCATATCAGATGGTAAAGGACCTGCGTACGAACCATGAAACATCTGATACAAAGGGTGTCCTTGATGGTGATTTAGACGG
>Ga0209251_1000241_pt1 | contig 49506 bp, 67 predicted proteins | sample SaaInlV_100m_DNA_6_FD_184665 | JGI IMG/M metagenome (GOLD analysis project Ga0209251, IMG submission 184665) | Marine microbial communities from expanding oxygen minimum zones in the Saanich Inlet - Saanich Inlet SI073_LV_10m_DNA (SPAdes) (version 2) | ecosystem: Environmental > Aquatic > Marine...
CAAGATGAAACAAACTTCTTTGGTAGTCAATTTAGTAGAGGTAGTATTTATATTGGAAGTGAAGTTTTACAATATGACGTAACAGGAAGCAATGCACCAGCTGATGTACAAGGAGATCCAACATTTACATTAAAGCCAGAACTTGGTTATTTCTTTATGGATAACTTGGGAGCATATGCAAAATATTATAAATCAAATGGATCAGGTACAGAATACGGTCTAGGACTAATATATACTTTTCCAGATTTCTATATGACTGGTGTTTACAAACCAAAAGATACTAATGATCAGCATGTACAAGGGACGGTTGGAAAATTATTTCAGCTACAAAGCCCATCTCAAATCTATTTAAATCTTGGATTAAACTATTCTTTATACTCTGAAAAAGAAGAAAAAGAATTACAATTATTAATTAAAGGTTTATATGTTGGAATCGGAATGGCATTTTAAAAAATAATTAAATAGAACTATTAAAAAAGACGAATTATTTATTCGTCTTTTTTTTATCATATTTTAAATGCATTATTTTTGATATAGTTCATTCCCATCGAGAACACTAATGCAGTACATAGGTGATATCCTGCAATATTTAGCTTATCAGTATGTAAAATTGCTAGAATAATACTTCCAACAAGAAAGATAAACTGCAATATAAACAATCCTTTGATTGAATTTTTTAACTCCGGAAAAAAGAATCTTAAGAATATTAGCCACTTTAATATATTATTTTTCATTTTAAAACTAACTTCCTTACTCCTGCGAGCCATGCATCATAATTGTGAGCTTTCACCTGCATATACTTTAAAATTTGCTTATGTGGTAAAATTAAAAAATCTTCTTTTTCAATCCCTTCTACTGTGTCATTAGCGACTTGCTCTACAGTTAATAAACCATCTTTCATTAATGGATGATCTTTATCTAGGACTCCTGTAGATGTAACCATGTTTGTTTCAACTAATTGTGGGCATAGCGCAGACACTTTAAGGCCTTTATCTCCATACATGATAGATAGGTTCTCTGCCATTCCTAGCGCTGCATGTTTTGTAGTAGCATAAGCCATTGACCCAGGCATATTTAAAAGTCCTGCCGCAGAAACAGTCATTAAAAAATAACCATCTTTATGTTCAAGCATATGTGGAATAAGTACGCGTGCAGCATAAATATGTGACATAACATTTACTTGCCATGTATCATGCCATGCTTCATCGCTTGTACTTAGTGTTCCAAATTGCTGTATACCAGCATTTGAACAGAATAAATCAATCTTCCCAACCTGATCAATGATCTTATTAAGAGTTGATGTTACATCTTTTGGGTTAGATACGTCTACAATGTAGGCGTTAATTCCCATTAATTCTGCCACTTGAATAACATTAGGATTAATGTCGATCAGGTGGACAGAATTAGGGGATTCACTTAAAAAGCGTTTTGCTAGTGCTTTGCCAATACCATCGGCTCCACCAGTAATAACTATATTTTTATTTTTTAGATTCATTTGATTACGTACCCCAGAAAGGACTCGAACCTTTAACCAATGGCTTAAGAGGCCACTGCTCTACCATTGAGCTACTGAGGCATTTCTCTTAAAGCTATAATAAATATATTATGTAATTACGAACTAACTATATACTTCTAAGCTATTGTTACTTTGACTGCTTTGTCTCCTCTATCATCGGACTCTACCTCAAACTCAACCGCTTGGTCTTGTTTAAGAGTCTTAAAATCATTATCTGATTCGATGCTAGAAAAATGAACAAAAACGTCATTTCCGTCTTCTTTAGTTAGAAAACCATAACCTTTTTTTTCATTAAAGAACTTTACAGTACCTTTTTCTCTTTCACTCATTTTTACTCTCTTTGTTAGTTAATAATTAAAATAATAATAATACCATAAGTATTATCAATCGAGGAAATATAATGAGTTATTTGTGGAAAGCCAATTAAATTTAAAAAATTTAAATTGTCTGATTTTAGTTAATATTTTGTGCTTTATGTAATAAAGTGCTTTTAGATACTACTAAGTTATAGCTAGAAAATAGAACAGTTGAATAAACTAGATCTCCTAAAAGAGTCCCACCAAAAAATGGAATTGCAAGTGTATAGCATTGGATTAATCCAATGAAGGACTTAGCGTACATAGCACTTGTAGCCCATACTCCAAAATTAGTGAGTATAAAAAATATCGATGATCCTGTGACGCTAGACAATCCTATCGTCTTAGGATTGGCGTTATTAAGTGTGAATCTTCCCATAATAGAAATACATAATATTGATCCATAAACCCATAAAAATGAAGGAGAAAAGATTTTAAAATTTTCATAATAACCTGCATAAATAAAATTGTTTACTATTAAATCGCTAATCCAAAAAGATAGTAATGGAAGGCCTATAGCAATCCATTTATTCTTAAATGCATATGCAGACAGTAATGCAATCGCAGTCATTGGGGTAAAGTTATATGCATGGGGAATAATTCTACCTATAAGGCCAATTGCAATTAAAGCGACGATTATAATAATATTTTTTTTCATATCAAGGGAAAAAATTAGCTAAAGTATTCTTCATAAACAAAAGCAAAATCTTTTTTTACTTGTTTTGCAGTAAAACCGAAGTCGTCAATAGTTTTATTTTGATGTTTTTTAACATGCTTTATTGAGGACTTTTCAGATAAAATGTCTTTAAAATTTGTATTCATTTCTTGCCCTATAAAATTAAAAGATTTAACTACAGATTCATAAAGGTTTGCTTGTAATTCACCGTATGTTAAAACGATAAAATGTTTCTTATCTAGAAATTGTTTTGCATTCTCTGTTTCTTGATACCAATCAATAATTTCTTTATAAGCTTCATTGCGATAAAGATTTAGTTCTTCCTTGGTCATTAAGTTTCCGAACTTTATTCTTTCCTGCATAGAGAAGAAAGATGTAATGGTATCTATGGGATCTCTTACAATAAATATAATTTTTGCATCAGGAAATACTTTCATGATTGATTTTAAGCGAAAAATAAACGGATTTGATTTTGATAATAGCTGTTTTCCACCCTGATAAGCAGTTTGTCTTTTCCAAAACTCTCTACAAAAATGCATTGAATTAATATTTCTTTTCTCATTTTTTTTGCTATCAATATATAGCTCACTTGTAAATGATTTAAATTTTTTATCATACTTCATCCATGGAATAAGATTATTCGAAATCCATTTTGAATCAAGCTTATGTAGAAAGAGTAGCATCTCATCCTCTTCTATGTCATCTAAAGCAACTTTATGTCCTTTTTCTTTAGTTTCTAGCTGATCAATATCTAGGAAAGAAAGGGTAGGACGTATGAACCATAATATTTTCTTTAAAGATATGGAAGGTATTATAAAATCCCACGTGGTGGAGGTAGTAAATTGATCAGATTTAGATAATAAGTGATGAAAAAAAGTAGTTCCACTTCTATTAAAGCCCATAATCAACACAGGGTCCTTGATTTCCTTTTTTTGAAAATTGGAAAATAGTATATAGTCTAAAAAAAGGAATAAACGATTGATAGCGACATATAACGGCAATAAAAAGAAGAATACAGTAAAAAAAATATATCTTCTATGTCTGAATAGGACTTGAAGACAAGCAATGAATACCCCGAAAGTGGTATTTGAGCCTATCATTTATACCTATCAAGAATCCTTATCAGTCTTCTTAGCTGCTGGCTTCTTGGCTGCTGGCTTCTTGGCTGCTGGCTTCTTGGCTATCGTTTCTTTAGATTCTGATTTCTTTACTACTACCTTAGCCTTAGGTGCAATAACTTTTTTATTTTTTAGAAGGTCTGCTTGCTTCGCTTTTAACCTAAGACGAGATTTCTTTTGTTTTCTTTTTGCTATTTTTTGCTTCTTATTCATTTCGATTTATCTCCTTTAAATATCATGATATATAACCCAATATGAGCTGCAACAAATACTACAAAGAAAAATAAAGGAAATAATAGATCGTGCCAAAAATTGCTCATAAAAATCCTTTCAAATTATTTGTTACATTCTTTATAAAAGAACTGAACTTCCTTGGTTCGGCCCTCCGTAAATTGCGAACCACATTCAACAAAATCAAACTTTTTATGAAATCTTATTGATCCTGGATTTGGAGGCATAATATTGACTTCACATAATATAATATCATATTGATTCTCTTCTGAGAAATAGAATAAATCAGTATATAAAGCTGTTCCTAATTTTTCATTTTGAAATTTCTCTAATACTGAGATTCGGTCAATATACATAAAATTAGAATATCTTTCTGAAACCCATTTATAGTTTAAGCTTCCATATTCCATATTCTCTGGTAAACACAGTAAAAAACCTGCTGGTTCATTATTATAGAATGCTACCTTGCAGTAGTTGGATTGATCCAATAGCGACTGCAATTTTTCTTTATCTAAAAAACCAACTTGTGGTTCATTGAGAGTATTTGAAGATAGAATAAAATCAAACATACTATTATCATAATCTTTAAGAACTATCAATTCAATGCCTCAAGTTCATTGCCGCCATTACAGATAATAGAACCTTGTATGCCATATTTACGTCCATTATTGTAAATATATTTATACATTAATTCTCCATTTTTATTCCAAGATTTTTGCTCTCCATGCTCAAGTCCAGTTTTAAAATTTTTTAATGTATATAGCTCTCCATTTGAGTGCCATTGTTTGTGTGTTCCAAAGCTCTGGTCTTGTTTAAAATAATAGAGATATTTCTTAGTACCATTTGGCCACCAACCTTCATGCTTCCCATTTTTCTTTCCATTGGAATACTTTCTAATAGATTTGATAGTATCATCTTCATAGTAGATATTAATAGATCCTGTATACTGCTCTTGTCTAATAAATTTTGAAACAGTTAACCCATTAATCAAATCAGATTCTTCGACAACAGTTGTATTAGAGCAAGAAATAAAGAGAATGCAACAAAGAGACGTGAGTAATAGCTTAGTTTGTGTAGTAACCACCGCCACCAGAAGATCCTATTTGTCCTCTAAATCCACCAATCAAATAAGGTACAGTTGATGTTGCATGATAGTGATAAATACCATCTGGATATTCTTCTGTAACAGCAGTATGCCCATTTAATTCGTCAAGATCTGTTGGATATTGACCGTCTGTTTGCTTTGTAGGTCCATATATTGGAAATCCATCTAATGAATATCCTACCAATATTGAATTATCTGCCATCGTTAAATATGTTGGTTCCCAATGATAATGATATTCACCTGATTGTTGTGGGTGACCATAATAATTATCGAATGAAGCTATTTCATTATCAAGTGGCTGGTTATTTGGTCCGCCATATTGATTAAAAAATGGTACTCCACTCAATGATACTCCAATTGATCCAAGTGGTGTGCTGGAAACTGAACTAGCAACCGTTGGTGATAAAGGAATATAAAACTTAAAATTTTGGGTAGTAATAGTATTTGGATTTACGTTCATTCCTGAGTGAGGAGACTCATAATTTGGATTACCAGCTCCCCAATAAGGGCTATTATGATTTGGGACTCCAGTTGTCTCTACAACAACATAATCTCCAGAAATATATACATCGGTATAACCTTCAAAGAATTTTGCGAATCCCATAGGTAGGTCAGTATTATTACCGCCTGTTCCAGTACCATCTGAATTATTATTAGTACCAGATGTGCCCATTGTAGTTGAAGCATCACAAGCCATTAAAGCCATCATACATAAAATTAAAATTTTGTTTTTCATATAAATCCTTATCCCCCGTTACAATTACTTCCTTAATTATAGAAATATTCTATGACAATTTAAAGCAGAATCTATGCACCCATTAATGGAGTAGTTGGTGCAATAGCATTCTCAGCAACTCCGACAAAGAAAGAGGTAAATAGTATAAATAGAGTTAATGCAATTAACATTACTATAAATGCAACAATACAGACCCCTACTGCTCGTATGGTAGAATTAAAGTCTAATGCTTGTCTTACGGCTACTGTCATAGCAGCTAACTGTAACATTACAACTAAAGGATCTATAAAGAATCCAATCAATGGAATAAATTTAAATATTACTAATAGCCCTGGAGCATAAGCAAAACCTAAGGTACGTAACAACTCTCCCGTATCAGATTCCGTTTCAGGTTCTGGCAATATTTTTGTTCCAACAAACGCAATAAAGAATGCCCATATAAACCATCTAATAATGCTTCCTAGTACCCCTTGAGCCAATGCAATAGGTGCAGTAATTCCAGCTACAACAAACCCTTGTACAATAGCAACTAAAGCTACTGTCATCATTGCTTGTCTCGTTAAAGACTTATCAGCTTCAACAGATTCGTAGAATTCAACATTAAGCGTAATAGCTTTATATAATCTTTCAGCATAACTCATTTTTTCTTCTCCTTATAAAATAAGATTAATGTCAATGCGGTTGATATAAATATTAACCATCCAATAATAATATGTTCTAAAAAAGTTTGATTAGTATCAGTCATATAGTATATAAAATCATTTAGAATAAATACCAATACTCCCGTTACTCCGAACACTAATAATATATTTTTAATAGAGTTCATTCTATTTATAAGGATCCTTCAATGCAAGTAGTATTAAATCCACCTCTTGTATTATAAATAGTAGTAATTTTTATTTTAGATGTCTCCAAAAGCTTACTAAGATCATCAAATATACGCTTGGTAGCTGCTTCTTGATAAATACCAACATTTCTAAAGCTAACAAAATAATATTTTAACGATTTTAACTCTACACACTTTCCTCCTTCAGGAAAATATTCAATAATTACATCTGCTAAATCTGGAAGTCCACTAAAAGGACATACTGCGCTAAATTCTCTAGTTTTAGTAACGATATATTGTTTTTTACTATCAAACGGAAACGTTTCAAGAAAATCAGGGTTAATATGATCTTCGTTATCAAATGTAAATTCTTTTCCTTGTGCTTTTGCCATAATTAGTCTCCTCTATATGTACATGAATAGTTAGGACCTTCACTCACGGTTACTCCACTTAGTCCAGATAATTGTGGTTTTAATTTTTTCCAAATCCATGCCGCAATATGTTCTGTGGTAGGATTAGAAAGCCCTGCAATATCATTTAAATACTTATGATCTAATAATTTATATATTTCTTCTTTATAAATTGTATCAATATCAAAAAAATCGATTACCCAACCTTTTGATCGGTCTATATCGCCACTGAGCTCAATCACTAGAGAAAAAGTATGGCCATGTAATTGAGAGCATGGGTGATCTAAATCTAGTAGTGTTAATTTACGTGCAGCATGAAATTCATATCTTCTTGTTAATTCAAACATATTATCTTATTCCTATTATTTTGTGTGTTTGTAAACTTAATCGCCATAGCGGATTTTCGATACAATAAGATACACATTCCAAGATATTTTTTTGTAAATCTTTTCCATCCATAGGCTGCACACAGAAATGCGTAAAATCTAATGCTTCAAATTGCTCAGGTTGAAAATCTATTTGAGGATAAACGAGTTTTAATTCATCTCCTTTTAATAGTACAAGTTTTGCATTCTTTTTGGGACTGACGCAAACCCAATCAATATTCTTTGGAGGTAACATTGTTCCATTTGTCTCAATAGCGATCTTAAATCCTTTTTTATGTAGTTCGTCAATTAATATTTGATCTAATTGGAGCAATGGTTCTCCTCCAGTAAATACTATAAATTTTTCATCTAATTCTTTTGGCCAACACTCTTCAATTTTTTCAATTAAATCATGGCAGGATGCATATTTAGCTCCATTTTCTCCATCGATTCCAAAAAAGTCTGTATCACAAAAAGTACATGTTGCTTTACTACGATCTTCTTCTCTACCTGTCCATAAATTACAGCCAGAAAAACGACAGAAAATAGCTTCTTTTCCTGTTTGAAAACCCTCTCCCTGGATCGTAAAATAGATCTCTTTAATACTATAACTCATTGATACAATGTTGGGTCTGGAATGTTAGACATATTAAATCCTTTTCTTCTTAAGATGCAGGCATCACATTCTCCGCAAGCTAGTCCTAAACTAGATGGATCGTAACAAGAATGAGTCTCCTTATAAGAAACTCCTAACTGACTGCCTTTTAAGATAATTTCTGACTTAGTCATATCAATCAGAGGTGTGTGAATAGTAATCTTTTGATCTCCTTGAGTAAATTTTGTCCCTAGGTTTGCCATATTCTGAAATGCACTTATATATTCAGGTCTGCAATCTGGATATCCACTATAATCCAATGCATTCACACCAATAAAAATGTCATAAATATCATTTACTTCTGCATATGCTAATGCATAAGACAAAAAGATGGTGTTACGAACAGGTACGTAGGTGACAGGAATATCATTTCCGATATCTTGATTTTTGGGAACAGCAATATCGCTAGTTAAAGCGGAATGACCAAATTGTTCAAGATCTATAGTAATCGTTTTAAATGTATGTACAGCATTTTTCTTTGCAATTAACTCGGCAGATTCAAGCTCAAACTTATGTCTTTGTCCATAATCGAAAGATAGTGCATATATTTCAAACTCTTTTTTTGCAATAGCTAGTACTGTGGTCGAATCTAACCCTCCGCTTAAGAGTACGATACATTTTGATTTTGATAAACTCATATTCTAGCAGCTTTCAAGTGTTTCTTTGGCAAGCATATCAACTACTTTTTTTAAATCTTTTGTTTCTTCATACATTTTTAATTGTCGATCTGCGCTGGTACCATTTTCTAGCATTGTATGAATATATTGAATCTCTTTTTCTGTTCCTAATTCTTGTGCGCTTTCTTTTACTATTTCAAGTAATTCATTAAATAATATCTTTGTATCTGTTTCTTTTACCGCGCCTAAATCAATCATTTTTCCATCAACGCCGTGTCGCATTGCTCTCCATTTATTCTCTGAAATAAGAGATTGTCTATAATTTCTCCAACTAATATTGCGTTCACGATTACGAATCATGGTTGCAGCAAGGGCTTGAATTAAAGCAGCAATTGCTATGACTTCATCTACCTTTGTTGTTGAGTCGCACATTCTAAACTCTAGTGTTGGAAATTTATCATGTGGCCTTATATCCCACCAAATTTTAGAGGGAGTATCGATAGAATTGGTTGTTATTAATTGATTGACAAATTCATCATATGATTTTGCGGAATCAAATGTTTCTGGTGGTCCTGTTCGCGGTAAATCTTCAAACACAATTCCTCGATATGATTTAAAGCCTGTATCTTGTCCCTGCCAAAAAGGCGAAGAGCTAGATAAGCTCATTATATGAGGAATAAAATATCTCATTTGATTCATTACATCTATTCTAAGATCTCTATCTGGGATACCTATGTGAACATGCATACCAAAAATCAATAATCTTTTTGCCACATACTGCATACTATCATAAAGACCGTGATAACGTTCTTTATCTGTAAGAGCCTGATCCTTCCAATGTGAATAAGGATGTGTTCCTGCAGCAATAATTTTACAATTATTTTCTTCAGCATAATTTGATGCTAATCGCCTTAAGCGAATGATCTCATGCCTCATTTCTTTAATATTCTTACAAACCTTACTCGTTACCTCTAACTGTGACTTTAGAAACTCAGGAACGATACTATCTTTGATTAGCATTGCATCACGTTCTAAAAATTCAGCAATATAAGATGTCAGTTCACCCGTTGCTGGATCGATGACTTGATATTCTTCTTCAATCCCAACTGTTAATTTTTTTATATCCATAACTATATCTAATTTAAAAAAAAATAGCTTATAAGATTGATGATAAATAATTTTAACCAATGCAATCAACTTCAATTATTATTTCAACATACAATAAACCTCATTTTCTAAAAAAGGTTTTAACAGGATATACCTGTCAGACATATAAAAATTTTGATATTATAATTGCTGACGATGGATCTAGAAAAGACACAAAAAATATTATAGGATATTTTAAGGATAACACTAGTCTTGATATAAAACATATATGGCACGAGGATAAAGGATTTCAAAAAAGTGTTATACTTAATAAAGCAATTCAAGCAAGCAAAAGTGATTATCTTATATTCAGTGATGGTGATTGTATTCCAAATCAATCATTCGTTCAAACACATATAGATTTAGCAGAGAAAAATTATTTTCTATCTGGAGGGCATTTTCCACTTAGCTCTTCCGTGTCTAACCTTATAACAGAAGATATAATTTTATCCCAGAAATGCTTTAATAAAGGATTTTTAATATCCAGTAGTCAAATATTATCTAAAAATTATTTGAAATTATTGCAAACAAATCTATTAAGTAAATTTCTAGACCTAATAACCCCAACTAAATCTACATTTAATGGAAATAATTCTTCTGCATGGCGAAAAGATATCATAAAGGTAGATGGCTTTGATGAACGTATGCAATATGGGGGACTAGATTGTGAATTAGGAGAAAGACTTAATAACATGGGCGTACAATCTAAGCAAATTCGTAATAGATCAGCTTGCCTACACCTCTACCATAATAGGCCTTATAAAAATAATATTTCTACGAAAAAAAATCGTCTTATCAGGCATGAGACGTATATTAATAAAAGTATTCATACTTCATTCGGAATTAAGAATAAAGCTATAAAAAAAATACCCAATAAAAATTTATCAATCATTTTTGATGTTTCGCAGTTTTATTACTTACCTCAATATCTTCCTGTTTATCATGAATTTTTGAAACGAAAGAAAGGCAGTGCAATGTTTGTCTTTTATCATGGGAAATTTGATACAATAATAAAAAATATTATTAAATCAGAAAATCTAAGCCATATATGGGTAGAAAATAAAACGCAGGCTAGTAAATACTATCAAAACAAAAAAGCTGATTGGATATTTTTTGGCAATACATATCCTTTTCTTGATAAAATTCATCAAGTAAGTAAATCTATTCAACTTGGTCATGGTATTGGTCCAAAATCAAGCTATTATAGACAGTCGGATACTCCAACTACTGTAAGATTTGTAGAGGGAAAATATAGAAAGAATCGTCTAGAGAATATGCACCCTGATAATAATTTTGTAGATGTAGGTTTTTGTAAACTAGATCCAATTCTTAATGGTGATATAACTGGATATGACTTAAGAGATTTAAACCTAGATCCAGAAAAAAAAACAATCGTATATGCTCCTACTTTTTATCCTAGCAGCATTGAAAGGTTTCCAAAAAACTTTCCTAAAGATTTGCAAGAATTTAATATAATAATTAAGCCGCATTATTTCTCGTTAATCAAAGAGAACTACACCAAACAACGCAAACTTTTTGATCATTGGTCTAAATATAACAATGTTTATCTGTCAAAATTTAATGACTATTCTCTTCTACCTTTTATGGTAACTGCTGATTTAATGATAAGTGATACTTCATCTGCAATACTTGAATTTTCAGCTTTAAATAAGCCAGTTTTTATTTGCAAGTTTCTAAAGCTTAGATGGAATTATAGGGGAGTTTTTTCTTATCGATTAAAAAAAAGAATGGATACTGATTACAATTTTTATTCAAAATTTTCTTTTTTTTCACAATCATATTTTGACTTAATCAGCAGTATAAAAAATTTAGATTTAGATACCTTTTCATACAAAAAATCTCAAAAAGACTTTATAGAAAATATGATTGGGAGCTTAGATGGAAATTCCAGTAAAAGGATTGTTGATTACATAGAAATAAATTAGTATATGTATTGTATATGAAAAAAATAATTACATATGGAACATTTGATCTTTTACATAATGGTCATGTTGCTTTGTTGAAGAAAGCCAAGAAACTTGGAGATTCTTTGATTGTTGGAGTAACTAGTGAGGAGTATGACAAAAATCGAGGAAAGTTAAATGTTTCCCAAACTCTTCATCAAAGAATCAAAAATATAGAGAAAACAGGTTTAGCAGATGAGATTATTATAGAAGAATATGATGGGCAAAAAATAGTTGATATTCAAAAAAATAAAGTTAATATTTTTGCAATCGGATCGGATTGGGAAGGAAAATTTGATTATTTAAAAGAGTATTGCAAAGTAAAATATCTTCCTCGAACAAAAGGTATTTCTAGTACTGATTTGAGAAATAATTTATCATTTGTTAATATAGGAATGATTGGTTATGGAAATATTGCAAAACGATTTTTAATTGAGAGTAAGTATGTAAGTAATACAGAAATTACTGCTGTCTATGGAAAAAATTTTGAATCAGTTAACAAATTTGTAAGAGAACATGAGGTTAGATTTGCAGAAAAGAATTTTAATACATTTTTAGAAAATGTTGATGCAGTATATATTGCAACACCTCATGATTCTCACTTTGAATATGCTAAAAAATGCTTAAATGCCGGCAAGCATGTTTTGTGCGAAAAACCAATTACACTTTCTTTAAATCAAACTAAAGAGCTCATAAATATAGCCAAAGAAAATAATCTAGTTTTAATGGAAGCAGTTAAAACAGCTTTTTCTGATGGCTTCACTAAAATGGTTTCATTATCTAAAAGTGGAATAATTGGCGATATAGTTCATTTAGATGCATCATTTACAAAGCTAATCTCCAATGAAAATATAGTGAAGAGATATGGTAGTAAACTTTTAGGCGGATCTCATAATGAGTTAATGACCTATCCATTAATTGCAGCATGTAAAATCTTAGGTCACGATGTATTAGAGTATAAGAATTTGAGATACCACTACGATTCTAATATTGATATCTTTTCAAAACTTGAATTACAGTATCAAAAATCTACTGCAAACCTTTATGTTGGTATTGGTGCTAAAAAAGAGGGTGATTTAGTTATAACCGGAACAAAAGGTTATATTTATTGTCGTGCACCCTGGTGGAAGACTTCACAGTTTGAAATCAAGTTCGAAAATAGTGCAAAAAATATAAAATATGAGCATAGTTTTTTGGGTGACGGACTTAGATATGAGATTGCCGAATTTATTTCATGTATAAATTCAAAAAATAGTTTTTCATTTAAGCTGACTGATAAAGACATGTTATTTTTGACTCAATTTATTCAGTCAGATTATGATTCAATCAAACTAGATTAATGATTTCATATACAGCTCATACTTCCAATACGATTTTGAAAAATATTTTATCTAAGATATAGTTAGAAAACTTATTGAGCATAACTAACACAATTACGGCAATTCTTTACTAAATTTTTTATATGAACATCTTATATGGAATAGCTGCAACTGGTAATGGTCATATTAGCCGATCTAGAATTATCGTAAATGCTCTGAAAAAAAGGGGTCATTCAGTAAATGTTATCCTAAGCGGTAGAGAAGAAAAAGACTTGTTTGATATAGATGAACTCAAACCATTTCAGATTAAAAAAGGGTTTACGTTTGTTAGCAACAACGGAAAATTGAGCTATATCAAAACTGTACTAAATTCTCATCCAATAGAATTTTTAAATGATATAAGATCTATAGATAATACATACGACCTGGTCATTACTGATTTTGATCCTATAAGCGCTTACGTTGCTAAAAAATATAAAATAACATGCATAGGAATAGGTCATCAGTATTCATTCTATAAAAATATCCCTATGACAAAGAAAATGAAGTTTGCTAGCATATTTTTTCCAAAAATATATGCTCCTGTAAATTTTACTATTCCTTTTCATTTTTATCATTTTAATGAATCAATCCTTCCTCCATTTATCGATCCTATGTTTTATAACGACATAGATTCAGGCCAAATGAATGAAGATATCTTAGTTTACTTACCCTGGGAAAATTCAGATGACATGATTACTATATTAAAAACTATATCAAAAGAATTTATAGTGTATACAAAAATTGAATCTATCCAAAAAATTGACAATATCACCTTGAAACCTTTTTCAAATGTAGCTTTTAAACAAGATTTAATGCGATGCCATTCTCTAATTACTAATGCTGGATTTCAACTAATATCAGAAGCGCTTTTTTTAGGAAAACCAATGCTATGTAAAGCCCAAAAAGGACAACCCGAACAAGAACATAATGCTAAAATACTTCATGATCTCCATTATGCTACGGTAACAAAAGAGATAAATATGGAAATCATTAAAGATTGGATTAATAACAGTAAAAAGACTAAAATAGATTTTTCAGATCCAAGAGATTTAATAATAGATATCATTGAAAATAGAGAGAAGGATTTTTCAAATGAAATTAATGAGTTATGGAAAGTAAAGTAAACCTATTAGGCCGTTCACAAAAAAATCTAGAAGATTTTTTTGTAGACATCAATGAGCCATCTTTTAGAGGAAAACAACTATTAAAATGGGTTCATCAAAAAGGTGAACTAGATTTTGATAATATGAGCAATTTCAATAAAAAACTTAGAGAAAAGTTGAAAGAAATAGCAGTCTTGATTCCTCCTAAAGTAGAGAAAGTACTAGTATCTGAAGGAGGTACTAAAAAATATCTCATTCAACTAGCTTCTGGATCATCAATAGAGATGGTAAGAATTCCTGAAAAGAAAAGAATGACATTATGTATCTCTTCTCAAGCAGGTTGTGCTCTTCAATGTACATTCTGCGCTACAGGCGCACAAGGATTTGAAAAGAATCTGACTGCCGATGAAATTATTGGCCAACTTTGGTTAGCAAATTTTCATGATAGAGAAGATACTCCAATTACTAATGTTGTATTTATGGGTATGGGAGAACCGCTTTTAAATTTTGAACCTGTTATTGAATCTGCTGAAATTATGAGAGATGAATCAGCATATTTCTTATCTAAAAAAAGGATTACTATCAGTACTTCTGGAATTGTACCTAAAATTAATGAACTAGCAGAGAGAACGGATGCTTCTCTTGCCATTTCACTACATGCTGCAGACAATGAACTCAGAGATATCATTGTACCAATTAATCAAAAATATCCTATTGATGAGTTACTCAATGCATGTAAGCAATATTTAATGTCACATGATGATAAAAGATATATTACGATTGAATATATATTAATAGATGGTGTAAATGATTCTATGAATCATGCAAAAAATCTTGCAAAAATACTATCTGGCCTTGCATGTAAAATTAATCTTATTCCTTTTAATCCATTTGATGGCTGTGATTATAAGCGGTCAAATAATAGAAATATTGAAGCTTTCAAAAAGCATTTATTCGATAAAGGATACATTACAACATTACGAATAACTAGAGGGGATGATATTGATGGAGCATGTGGACAACTTGTAGGGAATTTAAAGAAGGCTAGAAAAGCAACTCCGATTAAAAAGATTCTTCAGGCTCAAGCCGCAGCTTAGCTCTTATGGGTCTCAAAGTACTTCAATAAATCTTCAAATCCACCAATAGGCACATCATTGACAACAATCTGAGGCACTGTCACGCCCTTAGTCATCTCTGCCATTTCTTCTCTACTAATATTATGTTCTTCAATATCTATATCGGTAAAAGAAAATCCATTTTCTGTTAAAAATCTTTTTGCCATTTTACATGGACCGCACCATGAAGCGCTATAAATTTTAATTGTTGTATTGTCTGGTTTTAAAGTATTCATGCAAGAATATAGCACGCAGATTATAAGAAAGAAAAAAATATTTTTATTTCTTATCATATATAATAATAGCTAAAATAGCCTATGGATTTTGGATTATACTATTGGGGAATATTTGGAGGAGTAATACTGTTTGTATTTCTTGTCTCCTTACTTTTTAACCCTTAACAAAAAGAACTATTATGGAATTTATACAATCATTTGGAGAATATTTAATTGCTAATCCAGCGGCAATGATTGCCGTATCTCTTTATCAAGGTTTATGGTCAATGCTAGGATTATGGTTTGCAGCAAGGAACGATCATAAAATTTGGTTTGTTGTTATAGCGCTTTCTAACACCATGGGTATAATTGAAATCATTTACTTAGCAAAAAAGACAACATTTTTTAAAAACTTTAATATCAATGGGTAATAGACACTTTCCGACTGTTATTGCACTTATAATGCTCGTAGCGATGCTAGGATTAATGAGCAATTGCCAAGTTAAAACTGACATTCCATTGGAATATCAGGCCCCTACTGATTCCAGTGAGCATCTTGATGAGAATGGAGAGCCAATGAAAAAACGTATTGTGTCTTATGAATTTCAACGAGACAACAAGAATCCTTGAGAAAAATACTCTCGATTGGCATTTCTCTTGCCTGTCTTTATATAGCATTTCAACAGGTTAATTTATTAGAAGTTTTTACTGCCCTATCTAATACTAATCTTTCTTATATAATTGCTGCTTTAATTATTACAGCTATCACTTTTTTTCTTAGAGCTTTAAGATGGAAAACCCTCCTAAATGCTCCAAAATCTCTTACCTTGAAGCATTATTTGTCGACAACACATATTGGATATTTTTTAAATAATATTCTCCCATTCAGAGCTGGAGATATATTTCGAGCTAAACTATTATCAAACCATGATAAGAGTATAAAACTAAGTTATTTGATTGGGAGTCTTGTTGGAGAAAAAATTATTGATCTTTGGGTGATAGGACTATTTAGTGTCATATTGATTCTACTCGGATATACTAACCTGCTCGGCGTTCAATTCATAGTCACTGTTGTTGCTATATCCTTTCTGAGTTCATTAATTATTTTTGGGCGACATAGCCTATCCAGTAGATTGCTCGTGATGTTTCCATTATTAACTAATTTTGTTGCAGGGTATAGATTAGTATCAGAAAATAAGGTTCATTTATGGAGTTGGTCTATGTTACTATGGATTAGTTTTGTGGCATATGTAACTTTGTCATTGAAAGCAATTGGAATCGTACTAACGTTAGAACAAGCTTTAGGGCTAACGATTATATCTAGCATTGTTACTTCATTGCCTATCGCTCCTGCTGCAATTGGAACATACCATTTAGCAGTCATTTATTGTCTACATAACTTATATGGCATTAATCTAGAATTAGCACAAACAGGTGCTATTATTATGCATAGTATTTTTCTTCTGTACAGTATTGTAGCAGGTTATATATATTTGCTATCTGAAAATCTACATATTGGATCAATAGTAAATGACAACAAAAACTAAAGGATTGCTTACAGTATTATCTGCCTATACTATCGCTATAGGATTAGGAGTGCTATCTATTTTATACAATCTTCATCTTGGAGATATGTTACAAATCTTTATTGCTGACCTGATAGCAACATTTATGATTTATTGTTTCAGTGTTGCATATAAAAATTCTTCATTCTATGACCCTTATTGGTCTGTAATTCCTCCATTTATTCTATTATTTTGGATCTGGAAACAAGACTTTATTTTTAGCGGGACAGTAAGTTTGCTAATCTTTGCTATGCTATTTTGGTCCATACGCTTAACAACCAATTGGATAAAAACTTGGGAAGGATTACATCATGAAGATTGGCGTTATATCGATATGAGAAAAAATCTAGGTAGCTCTTTTGAGCTTCTAGGTAACTTTGGTGGCATCCATTTCTTTCCAACATTAATTGTATTTTTTTGCTGTATGCCTATGGGAGTAACTCTTGAATTACAAGAAATTATGCCCGATACAAGCATGCAAGCATATGCTGGATTTTTTATTTGTATTTTAGGTGTTTTATATCAAATTATTTCTGACACACAACTGCATCGCTTCAGAGAAGAAAATCCACATCAAAAAGGGATTATAGAAACAGGATTATGGAATTATTCAAGGCATCCAAATTATTATGGTGAGATCTTATTTTGGTGGGGAATATTTTTATTTGGCAATTCATATCTATCACAAACTGAAGGGCTTGGATTGAGTTATTTAATTCTCGCTCCTATTGCAATGACATTAATGTTTTGGTATGCGAGTATTCCTTGGATTGAAATTAAAATTCTTCGCACAAGGCCTGCATATAAAGATTATCAAAAAAGGGTTCATATTTTATTTCCAGAAATCACTATATTAAAACGCTTAATCGGTAAATAAAAAAATGGATAATAATACAATGACAGTTTTAAAGATTTTTGGGCTAATTGGCTTAGTCTATTTCACTTTCTTTATGCTAGTCATGGTCCCTCATAAAACCTGGTATTTCTTCGGATAATCTTATCCTCAATGTTTAATCAAAAAAATTTTATTTGGCTTGCTCTTGTTTGTATATGGAATTTTGGATATCCTCAGGCAACTCCTATTGAAGATGTTATGATTGCTATTATTTTAGCAGGATTATCTTATAAATTAAATCAAACCAACTAGGTAAAACTTAATTGTAACATCATTTTTCATTTTTATTGTCAGCAATGAAGGACGTTTAATTTTGTAATCTGATAAGCTAATACTAAAACTTGTATCTACTATAATTTTTTGATTATCTATATTGAAATTAACTGGAATCATTATCTCTTTTTTAATCCCGTGAAAAAATAAGATTCCATTGATATAATATTGATTCTCTTTTTTTGTTATTGATGAAGAAGAAAAGCTCACTACAGGATAGAAATAATCCTCAATTACATCAAGCATATTAGAATCACGATTGGAATTCTTGCTATCAAAACTAAATACGGGTACATATAAATCTACGCTTGATAAAATAGGGTCAGATTGGTCAAATATAAACGAGCCTTTAATCTCTTTTGATATACCCGTCCAATTATGGGCAGGATGTTTTCCATCATAAGAAATAAAACTTTCCTCTAAGTCAATTGTGACTGACACTCCTTGTGCAAACACAAATTGAAAAAATAGAATGGATATTAGTTTTCTCACTTAAAAAAAGTAATCCCTAACGCATCAAGACTTAACGCAAAAAATGCTACTGTCCCTGCTTTTAAATGAGCATCCATCAAATCATTATATCTTTTACCATCCTTTACTGCTGCTTTGGCTAAAAATGGTTGTGCCATCATTGCAGAAAAGTGAAGGATTGCCATTGTACGATGAAACTTGATTGACGAAAAATTCTTATCATACTTTCTGGCAGGTGGCGCAAAAATAGAGAGTGATGCTCCTGTCATATAGGTAGCATAAGTGAAATATCCCATTGCTTTATGACGATCATAATGCTTATCCCAATAATCACTATCATCTCCATCATATAATTTTTTTCCTACATCATATTGATAGGCTAATCCTGCTAAAGTTAGAATACCTATCCATTGATGATGTTTTAACATTTGACGCCTAAGTTTCAATTCTTCTATTCTGGTATCTGGGCCAATATCTAATTTTCTAAAGACTCCTTCTTTACCCCATATTATAGATTTTACATAAGGCATATTATCTGGTAATCCAATTTCTTGTGGGGTGAATCTATTGTCATAGGCTTCTTGCGTGACAACAGATTGTGCTTTTATCATCGAGAACGATAAAAATACTGTTAATAATATAAGTTTTCTTCTGAACTGCATTTTTTAGTAGTAAATTTTAACACTAATATGAATAAGACTAAGTTACCGAAAAAAATTGATTCATGTGCGTGTGATTGCACTTCAGAACAACCTTCTGATCCTTCGCGTCGTAATTTTATGAAACAAGCAACTACACTAACCATGATTGGAAGTACAGCTTTTATTTTACAAGCTTGTGGTGGTGGATCTCCAACGGGCCCTGATGAAGATAATGGTGGTGGCGATACTGGCGGTGGCGATACTGGCGGTGGCGATACTGGTGGTGGTGGTAACACTGATACTGGATATAACTATGATGCTACTACAGGAACAATCACTATTGATACAACTATGATCTATACTACCCTTCAAACTGCTGGAAATGGAATTCAACTAAGCGGTAGTGATACATTTGATACTAGAGGAATAATTGTTCTTAGAACCAGTAATACAGGTGTTAAAGCTCTATCAAGAAGATGTACCCATCAAAATAATACTGTAAATATTAATACCGCAGGAAATAATTTATTATGCCCAAGCCATAATTCAATTTTTGATTTAAATGGAAATGTAGTCTCTGGACCAGCAACCGGCGCATTAACAAGTTATACTTGTTCCTTAAATGCAGAAGGTACTATCATAACAATTACTAGCGCTTAATTACTTATCTTCTAAGTCTTTTAAGGCTTTTGTAATCACTTTTTCTAATTTTTTTGTCTGAGAAGACAACTCTTTATTATATGCCTTTTCAGTAAGTTTCGATCTATCTTTTGGTTTTATGGCAGGAAGAATCTTAATAATAATAGGATTAGGTCTCATAAAACGCTCTCCCCTAGGCCATGCTTTTTCTGTACCAATAATGGCTGCAGGAAGAATAGGAATATCTAACCCCATTGAAAACTTTGCTGTCCCTTTTCTAAAGCGCTGTAACACCCCAGGTTCTCCTCTTGACCCCTCTGGAAACATAATAATATTGTTATTTAAAGCAACAAATCCTTTTGATAAGGTAAATGTATCTTCTAGATCGAGAGACTCTGGATTTTGTCTTCTACTTAATGGAATTAGATTAATAAAATTTTTAAAAAATTTTCGTCTAAAATCATTATCAAACCAATAATCTTTTGCTGCTAAGAATCCAAAGCGTTCGTATCCTAATCGCGTTGAATATGCTAGTACAGCAATATCCATATGACTGTTATGATTGCTTGCAAAAATAAATGGACTATCCTTAGGGATATTCTTCCTTCCAATCACTTTAACTGGAGTGTAAAATGTTAAAACTGTATTAGCATATAAATCAAACACAAATGATAAAATTTTGAATAGAATTGATTTAGGCTGTGCTAAGTGACGATATCTTGGGTCTTCTAGGATAGAGTATTTCATGTATAGTATCTTATGCGTTTATTCTTTTTGCTAAAAAGAAATATAGGCTAGGAAAAAACTTATTAACAAGGACTCCAAACCATGCGATATCATTCCATTTTGAAATAATAACTTGTCTTTTTTTCTGTTTAATAGCCTTTAAAATTATCTTTGCAGCTTTTTTAGAAGATAATCCGACAGGTTTGCTACTTTTATCTCCAAAAGGAACACCTTTAGAATCTAATTTGTTGACTCCAAAACTTGTTTGAACCTTGCCAGGCGCAATAAGCGTAATTATTACATTATGCTTTTCTATTTCCAATCTGAGTGAGTCAAAAAATCCATGTAATGCAAATTTTGCAGAGGAATATACTGTTCTTCTTCTTGATGTAATTAGTCCCGCTACGCTAGTATTGGTGGCAATGTGACCGCCTCCATTATCTATCATATGTTTTAGCACTGACTTTGTAAAATAAACTACTGAGAAATAATCTAACTCCATCACTTCATGGAATACGCTTAGATCTATATCTTCAAACAAGCTTTCTGATCCAATACCGGCATTATTAAACAATATATCAATAGCACCCTCGTTTTTAATAATAGTAGTTACAAATGAATCGATTTGATCTAATCGAGATAGGTCAAAGGGATATATAGCATATTGACTCTTATCATAGGATTCAAATGACGCTTCCATTTTTTCTTTATTTCTAGATACCAATATCACTTTGGCGCCAGATGACAAGAATGCTTTAGCAGTTTCCTCTCCAATTCCAGAAGAAGCTCCTGTAACGATTACAGTTTTGTTTTTAAAGTGCATAGTACGGAATATACTATTTTTTGTCCTTTGTGTTAAGCCAGTAATAAAAAGGTAATGCAAACAATAAACTACCGAGTAAAGATAGTATGATTAACCAATACCATTTATACTTTCCAATAGGATGATGCTTAAAATAATATGCAAGCAACAACATGAGCATGAATGCCTCTATAAATAACGCCACTCCTATCGTATTAGATAGGAAGACAGCAAAATCAAACTCAAAAAACTGCCAGTACAGAAACAGGTTATTTACTACTAATAATCCTGTTGCTGCAAACAAAAATAGTATTTTCTTGCTCATAGTATATCAACTTAAACTATTGTTTGCTATCAAAGAAGAACTTTGTTAGTTGTGCCCACACCACTAGTCCTATTGCAAAGGATATCACTAATAATATTGCTTCATTAGGATAAGAATTAAATGCACCACATTCATTGTTTGAAAAGGTATTAACAATGCTTCCAAATAATACCATGAATGGTATTAACATATAGTTATTCTTGACAATAAACTTATAAATCATAAAGAGTACGATAGAGTATAGTGTTATCAATAATAACGATAACCCAATATTATATTGCATTCCAATTTCTCCGCCATACACAAACATAACTAATAAGATTCCATAAAGAGTAGATTTGATAGTATTGGCGTATCCATCTGTCCATTCAAACAAGATTTTAGCAAAGAATAAAGTGAATGCTACGGATACAAATCCTCCATAGATATTAAATGTATCCAATATTGGATAGTATGATCCTCCAAGAGTGATTCTTGGAAAATTAGGGTTTAAATCTAACTGAAATGTTCCTATAAGCATCGCAGATATTGCTCCTAATAACGCTGCAACCAATCCACCGATTATAGAATCAGAAAGTGAAGTACGATTTAATGTATCTTTTAGTATTCTACCTAAGCTCCCAAAAAACAGTACTTGAATTAATGACACAACTAGAAGTCCTATCATGCTAGATATATACATCGTAGTCATTAGATTGGCAATTGGTTGATCTGTAGGCATTGTCATAAGGAACGAAGAATCGTTAAAGAAATTAATTAACGCACTAATAAAAATAACTGCTCCAAAGAATAATCCTTTTCTAAGATTTATCTTTCTATCCAACAACATTTTAAACGAGCGTATAAGCAATAGTCCACCAATAAATAGACCTCCAGGAATAGTAAATAACATTGCAAGCATTCCTGAAAATCCTTCCCTGTCACGCTTCATTCTTTCCCAATCTTCGGGAACGTATACAGATTGTGAAAATCCAGCAAGTTGGTCGCCTGATATCGTAACAATACTTTGAAACTGAGATCCTTCATAGCTTATTTCTCTATCTTCTTTATACGTAAATATCCAATCTAGTCGTTCTGGTTTTTGAGATTCAACCGCACTAACTAAACTCACCATACTCGTACTAAGATTAAAATGATCTCTCAATGCTTGGTCTGCTATAATCTTTGCATCTGACTGAGTTAAAGACGCTCCTACTTCACTTTCAGGAAATTTATTATAAAAACGGATAGGATTCCCTTCAAAGTCTACTGAAACTACTACCTCTCTTACTCGCGTTTCTACCTCTCCATCAAATTTAGCAAATCGAATCTTCCATCTTGGAGCTAACACATAAGAGCCTAATAAATCACTAAAGGCCTCAGATCCTAATTCTTCCCATATAAACCCGGAAGCAGGATAGCCCGTAACAACCATTGCGTTTCCTTCATACCCTTCAGGTAAAGTAATATTCTGAGTGACAAGAAAATCTTCTGCAATACCAATTGCCTGTTCACGATTTATGGTTGGCGAATCCAAAGAAACATCTGAACTGCTAAACTTAAATGATGCCATGGCTACAACAATAAAGAGGATCGAACCTAATAAGATTTTCTTATTTAATGGCGACCCATCTTGTATGATAGCTTTTGACTTTTCTTTGACTGCGGGTATTTCAGGTGGGGTTGGTTCAAACCCTTTATTAAGCGATGAATCATCTATTTCAGACCATCTATTTGCTTTCATTCTAAAATACAAAATAACAAGCAATGGAATAGCTGCACAAAGGACAGTCATAAACTTATCAACGACATAGCCACTTGAATACCATATAGGTAGTGAAAATAATAAAACATCATATAAGTAATGTGTAATCGCGCCGAATATCACGCCTAACTTTAAGTATAGCATTCCATATACAATAATAGATGGTAGGAATAACTCTACTACCCTAGCATAAGAAGGCTGTGCCGGATAATTAGCATGCCCTGCTCCAAAAATTAACGCCTGGAGTATCATCGCAATGACCAGTCCAGTAAAACGCATATTATATCTTTGTCCAATCAATACTCCTGCTCCGATTGGTACGGCACGAAAGAGCATTTCTTCCCAAAATCCTGCTTGCAATGAAATAGCAATTCCTGTATACCATGGGAATACAGATGCAAGATAATTTGGGTCAGCCATACTACTTGCTGGAGACCAAAATCCAAAATATTTTTCCATAAGAATATAAAATGCACCAACAATAGCCAGCTTAATTGGGACAATTAAATACGCAAAAATAGTATCGTTGAGTACGCGCTTTGAATTAGCAACATTCATTGTCCATGTTTTCCATAATTGAATATGTTCTGGGAATGCCTTTCTTGTCAATGACTCTGCAATTACAAAAGTTGCACCAAAAAGTAAGAAATTAATTACTCCCATAGCGAGCATAGACATTAAGCCCTCTAGCATAAATTGTGACTTGCTAGTAGCAGTGTCATAAGCCATCCATATCGTTGGATAAAAATTTAATTGCGCTAATGTGCTGGTTGTCGCAATAAATGCTGCAGCTAATAAGGATGACTTCCATCTTAACCAGCCGGTACGGTAAAAAATAACTATTGATCCTACACCTATTATTAACATATAAATACCCAAGAATGCAAAGTTTGCAAACATGGCAATGGTGTCATTATCTGATCTTATATTAGCAAATTCACGATCGAATGATTCTGGAATGAAAGCGCTAGGCAGCACAGAGCTTACCATTGATCCTGACACATCAATATCTAATCTATATTTTGCATCTCCAATATCTTGGAGTTTATGTTCAAATAGAAAAGCGTGATCTATTCTACCATTTGGCATTTCTTCAAAAGAAGATTCTATTAACGAATAGTCTGCAAAATTTCCAGACCAATGATCGTTAATTTTTAGAGCTACTAAGCTGAGGGCTTCTTCTTCTGATAAACTATCTGCATTATGATCTTCTGGAATTTTAACACGATATCCATTGGAAGATCCATCAGGCTTGAACATAAAACTTGCTTCAGCTACCTGACCTTCTTTAAAGGTTCTTACAATCCAGTTGTATGGTGAAAAAACATCGCTATCAATAATCGATTGAAATTTTTCTCGACCACCTTGTTTTAATTCTACATAATCACGCAAGCTGGAACTGAAACCATACGCTGCGGCTTGATCAAGATTATCACCTAGTATTTCAAAATCTTCGGTAGCTGCTTTTCCTTCTTGTAAAGCTAGCTCTCTATCCATTGAGACGTTGACATTTAAGCCTCCAAGAAAATCATTCCAGTAATAGGCGAGACCTAGGGTGCTGGCAATAGCAAAAACACATGTGATAGATAAAATTTTATTAGTGGTCATTTTTCCCTCATTTATTTTTTTTTGTAAACGGTAAAGTACGCTTTACATATTTCAAAGTCAATTACCCTAAACGCTTCTATTTACAAATCTAAAAAGTTCTAAAGGTATAATTATCAAAAAATATGTAACATACGCTACTGAATAAAAGGAATAATTAATTATGAAAAAAGAAAATTTAACAGAAGAACAAATGATATTCCAGGATGCGGTGCGCACCTTTATGGATCGTGAATGCAAACCAAACAATGCACAATGGGAAAAAGATGGAATGGTTTCACGCGAAGTCTGGCTGAAAGCTGGAGCAAATAATTTTTTTGGAATCGATGTTCCTGAAGAGTATGGCGGAATGGGAATCGATGACTTCCGATACAATACAATTTTAATTGAAGAAAGCGTTAGAGCAGAGAATCCTGGCTTTGGACACTCAGTACAAAATGATTTAGTGGTTCCTTACCTTATAAGACATTGTAATGAAGAACAAAAAAAACGTTGGCTTCCAAAAATCTGTAGTGGGGAGACAATTGGTGCATTAGCTATGACAGAACCAAGCGGAGGTAGTGACTTAGCTGCTATCAAAACTACCGCAAAAGATATGGGCGATTATTATCTTGTCAATGGAAGCAAAACATTCATAACAAATGGACTATTAAGTGACTTAGTTATTGTTGCATGTAAGACAGATTCAAAACATGGTGCGCATGGTATTAGTTTAATTATTCTAGAACGTGGCATGAAAGGATTTGAACGTGGAACAAAACTACATAAGATGGGCCAAATAGCACAAGATACTGCTGAGATGTTCTTTAAGGATGTCAAAGTTCCTAAGGAAAATCTATTAGGCGAAGAAGGCAAAGGATTTTACTATATGATGGAAAGTCTTCCAAAAGAACGACTGTCTATTGCAGCCGGATCAATTGCAGTTATAGAATTTGTACTTGAATTGACTATTAAATATTGTCATGAACGTAAAGCATTTGGACAAAAAATTGGTAGCTTTCAAAACTCAAAATTTAAATTAGCTGAAATGGCAACGGAGGCAGAAATTGCACGTACATTTTATGATCAATGTGTCTTCGAATTAAATGATAAGAAACTTACTCCAGAAAAAGCCGCAATGGCCAAATGGTGGATAACAGAATTAGAGCTGAAGGTTGTAGACCAATGTTTACAGCTACATGGTGGGTATGGATATATTTTAGAGTATCCTATCGCTAAAGCTTATGTGAATTCACGTGTACAAACAATTTATGGTGGTACCACTGAGATCATGAAAGAGATCATTGGGAAATCGTTAGGATTTTAATATGGGAAATAAATTACAAGGTAAGGTAGCATTAATTACAGGTTCAGGTCGTGGTATCGGTCGCGAATTAGCACTCATGCTAGCAAAAGATGGTGCACATATTGTTGTTAATGATCTCGATGTAGATCCAGCAAATCAAACAGTAGCTGATATTATTGGAATGGGCGGAAAAGCTGTAGCATGCACTGGAAGTGTTACTGATGATGATTTTGCTGATAGGTTTATAAATACTGCACTTGATACATTCGGTGGATTAGATATTATTGTTAATAATGCAGGCTATACTTGGGATAATGTTATCCAAAAAATGGGAGATGATCAGTGGCAAGCAATCTTAGATTGTCATCTTACTGCTCCTTTCCGAATTTTAAGAGCTGCTCAACCGCATATCAAACGCCTATTTCTTGAAGATAAAGAAAAAGGGATTACAAATTTTAGAAAAGTAGTCAATATTTCTTCAACTTCAGGGATGAATGGAAATGCTGGACAAATCAATTACGCAACAGCAAAAGCTGGCGTAGTAGGAATGGCAAAAACGATGGCAAAAGAATGGGGTCGTTATAATGTAAATGTGAATGCAGTAGGATTCGGATTAATCAAAACACGATTAACGGATGCAGATGCTGAGAAAGCAGAATCTACGATTGATATTCAAGGTAATACCATTAAAGTAGGGGTTAATTCAGCAATATTTGAATCTGCAAAAACAATGATTCCACTTGGACGACCTGGAACGCCTGAAGAAGCTGCAGGAGCTATCTATATGTTCTGTATTCCTGAGTCTAACTATGTCACCGGACAAATTTTAATGTGCCATGGTGGTGGATTTGGACTCTAATAAATATAGGGTGTTTCAATGAAATATTTTTCTCCTTTAGTCCCATTTATTTTAGGCTGGGGACTTTTATTCTACACAAATAATCTAAGCTCAATTAGTTTTACTAACGGTGTACTGCAACTGTTATTATTTGCATTTGTAGTGTCTTTACCCACATGGCGCACTGGACGTATGTCCTATGTTGATATTGGCTGGCCATGGGGCGTTGCTCTTATTGGGATCATCACTTGGCTCTATGGCGAAGGTGATAGTTATCGTATAGCTACAATTAGTATCCTTTATATTTTAATTGGCAGTCGCATGGGAATGGGTGCACTAAAAATGTGGAGACTCGGGATGCTCAATATAGAATTTCCTCGCTATGAATATCAGAAAAAACGTTGGAAAAAAGCTGGTAAAAATAATACCATGCTTGCCATGCAAATTGAAGGGATCTTACAAGGCTTAGCCAATGCTTCGTTCTTAGCTATGCCTGCTTTTATCATTGCAACCAATTCCAGTACAACAATTTCAATACTTGAAATAATAGGTGTTGTTGTTTGGTTTGGCGCATTTGTAATGGAATCAATTGCAGATATACAAAAAATCTCCTTTTTAAAAAGAATGAAAGCATTGGGTGAAAAAAATAAAGTCTGTAATGTTGGATTATGGAAATATACTAGGCATCCTAATTATTTTGCTGAATGGATGGTTTGGAATGGGTTGATTATTGCATCAATTCCATCTTGGATTCTCTTATATGAATCAGAATCAATGCTAATATGGATATTACTGGGGTTAGGACTATTATTTATCTCTAGAATGATGTATACAACATTAGTATATCATACAGGGGCTATTCCATCAGAATACTACTCTTTAAAAAAACGTCCTGAATACAAAGTTTATCAAGATACAACGAATATATTTTTCCCTGGATCTAATAAGTCTTAATGAAATCAAAAAAGGCCTCAACTTGAGACCTTTTTTACTTAACTAGTTATCAAGTATTATTTTTCTTTGTTTTGCTGGCTTGCTACTTTATAATAACTAAGATATCCTATCCCGACAGCAAGTGGTACTGATGCTAACACTCCAGCTGCTTGGACATCGCCGTCAATAATAAAAGCTACTCCAACAAACAATCCAATTAATGCCCATATGATGCCTTTGCGAAAATAAGATAATGGGGATTTTTCTTGGGCTAAGGGAACATCCACACCTTTTTCAAGAGCCATCATAATCTCTTTATTCAATAATTCCCTACTACGCATTTTTTCTTCTGTGCCAAGCTTCACGAATCCATAAATCATAACAAAAAACCCTAATGGAATAATAAAAGCCCAATCAAACATTATTCGCCTCCATTATTAATAGATACCACATCTTCACCATTAATATTCATTCGAATTTTTGCTTTAATCTGATCGCCATCATCAAAATTTTCAAATTCATCAATTTCAATCTCAAAAATCTTATCTCCACTCAAAATTCTCTCTTTCTGAGTTTTGAATTCATCTTCCGTTATAATATTTCCATCTAACGCAGCTTGAATATCTAATAATTCTTGGCCAGTGCTAATATTTTTATTAATATGAAGTTCTGCATGTGGCTTATTAAATGATCCGCATCCAGTGATAAAAAGTAGTAACATTATCATAAGTATTGTTTGTTTCACAGCATTTCTCCTTCTTTGTTCGTTAATGATTTAGACTTGCTTAATTTAAAAAAGTTGCAACTTTTTCAATAAAACTGAGGTCTATAAGATAAATTGGATTACACAACAAGACATCAAATATTTATGCAAGCAATAAATACATATGGATCAAAACTGTACAATATCTCACTGTTTGTACTAAGAAATGAGACGTTAGCAGAAGATTCTACCCAAGAATCTTTTCAAAAAATTTGGAAAAGCTTGGATAAGTTTTCATTTAAATCTTCCTTATATACATGGATGTATCGTATTACATATAACACAGCACTAACGACATACAACAAAGAAAAAAGGCATCGAAGTGAAGAAATAACCATTGAAAAAGGGGCTTCTATTGATATAGTAAATAACTTATCATTAAAAGAAGCAATTACTAAGCTTCCCTTGAATCAACGTCAGACTATTATCATGTTTTATTTTCTTGATTATAGCATTAAAGATATCGCATTGGAATTATCTATCAATGAAAACACTATAAAATCATGGTTAAGGCGAGCAAAAACAAATCTAAAGGATCAACTCAATGCAAAATAAAAATTATCCACAAATGTTTGATGAACAAATTGCTAATCCAGAATTTTTAGACTCATTACATTCTATTGCGAAAGAACCATTATCACATAAAATATCATCAGGTATAGAGCCATTAAGACTCTTGACCGGAGCTGTTATTTTGTTGTTTTATGGAAATAACGTAATGGAAGCATTATTCAAAATATATTTTTATTATGCGGAACAAATAAATATAAAAATAGTTAATATTCAAATAGCCAGTTCTTATGCAAAAGATATAGCAAATTATTTATTAAAATAAAAAAGAAGGGTACCATGACAACAAAAGAAAAACTACAATTTGGATTACAAGTTTTTACAATACTAATCTTTGCAACTTTAGCTAATAAAGCAATTGAGAACAAAGGTTCTCATGGCCCAATGAGTAGCTTTCATCCTATGAAAGGTGAAAATATGTTTATTATGGACATGGACAATATGGACGGTTTTGATTTAGAAAATATCGGAGATATTGATATAAAAGATGTAAAAATTGAAAAAGAGATCATTAATGGCGAAGAAATAATGAAAGTAATTGTCAATGGAGAAGAGTTATCACTTTCAAATAATGTTAAAGTGAAATCATTCATGATTGAAGATGGATCATGGTCACCTAAAAAAGGTAAAAAAACCATGATGAAGAAAAAAATCATGCACCACAAATCAACGTCTCATCATGATTCTGAAACATGCGAAACATGCGAAGAAAAAGATATGATTTGCGAAGATTGTAAAGATAAAAAATAGTTCACTATTCTAAATGGTTTTACAATTTGATAAACTAAAACATATTTTCAGTTTTAAGGATATAGCTGTTGTTGGTATGAGTCCAAAACATGATCGTCCTAGCAATAAAGTAGGTCAATATTTACACGATATGGGATTTAATGTCGTAGCTGTTAATCCTACAGTAGATAAAATTGGTTCTATCATTTCATATCCTTCCCTATCAGATATTCCTCATTCAATAGATATTATTGATGTATTTAGAAAACCAGAATTTGTTCCATCAATTACCAAAAATGCAATTGCAATTGAAGCAAAAGTACTATGGTTGCAAGAAAATATTATTGATAATGAATCTGCAGGATTAGCTTCAGGCCATGGAATAGCAGTTGTTATGGACTATTGCATATTAAAAGAGCATAAAAAATTTAAGTTAGCGTAATAAACTCTCAATCACGCTTGGATCTGCTAGAGTAGAAATATCTCCTAGATCATCTGTTTCATTTTGAGCAATTTTTTTCAAAATTCTTCTCATAATCTTGCCAGATCGTGTTTTAGGTAATCCTTCACAAAATTGAATAACGCTTGGCTTTGCATGAGGACCAATAATCTTTGTAACTGTAGCTAGAATATCTGTTTTAATATCATCGGATGGTTCAACACCAGTCATCAATGTAACAAAGGCATAAATACCTTCTCCTTTAATATCATGATTATATCCAATCACAGCAGCTTCTGCTACTCCCGTTGCAGCACCAATGGCTCCTTCGACTTCAGCGGTACCAATACGATGCCCTGACACATTTAAAACATCATCTACTCTTCCTGTAATCCAATAATATCCATCTTCATCAATGAAAGCTCCATCCCCAGTAAAATAATTTCCAGGGGCTTGAGAAAAATAAGTATCTTTAAAACGCTGGTGATCTCCATAGACAGTTCGCATCTGGCCTGGCCATGATTGTGTTATCACTAAATATCCCGTTGTATTGGGTTCGGTAATTTTATTTCCATTTTCATCTAATAAGGCAGGTTCGATTCCAGGTAATGGTAATGTAGCTGATCCAGGTTTAGTTGGCACACATCCTGGGATTGGGGACATTAATACTCCACCAGTTTCTGTCTGCCACCATGTATCAACAATGGGACATTTTTCTTTTCCTATAATTTGAAAATACCAATGCCATTCCGGTGATTTAATTGGTTCTCCTACTGTCCCTAATACTCTTAAACTTGATAAGTCATATTGATTTGGGAAATCATTTCCCTCTTTCATTAATGCACGCAATGCAGTCGGTGCTGTATAAAAAATATTTACTTTATGTTGTTCTACAATTTGCCAGAAACGACCATGATCAGGATAATTTGGTACTCCTTCAAAAATAACTTGAGTCACCCCATTGGAAAGAGGTCCATATACAATATAAGAATGTCCCGTAATCCAGCCGATATCTGCTGTACACCAATAGATATGGTCTTTATGGTGATCAAATACCATCTCATGTGTATGCGAGGTATATACCATATATCCGCCCGTAGTATGTAGTACTCCTTTTGGAGTTCCCGTTGATCCAGAAGTATATAAAATAAATAAAGGATCTTCAGCATCCATCACTTCAGGTTTACATACGGTATCACATCCTTCTATAAAATCATGCCAATATATATCTCTTCCTTCTTGCATGGCTACATCATTACCGCATCTATCTACGACTATAATTTTTTCCAGGGAAGGACATTCATCTGCAATCTGGTTTGCATTCTCTTTCATTGGAATATCGTGTTTTGTACCACGTACTCCATTATCCTGAGTAATCAATAACTTACATTCAGAATCATTAATTCTATTTTTTAATGCATCGCTAGAAAATGCTCCGAATACAACAGAGTGTACTGCTCCAATACGGGCGCAAGCCAACATCGCAACAATAGCTTCTGGAATCATCTGCATATAAATACACACACGATCTCCTTTTTGAATATTTTCTTTTTTTAATGCATTTGCAAATTGAGATACATGTACCAATAACTCATTATAAGTAACATTCTTACTGACATTCACATTATTTGATTGCCAAATCAATGCTGTCTTTTCTCCTAAGCCATTATTGATATGTCGATCAATACAATTATAAGAAGCATTGAGTTTTCCATTGGTAAACCATTCAATATGTGCATTATGATAATTAGTCTTATTGACATCGGTCCACTTTTCAAACCAATCAATTCTTTCTGCTACTTTTCCCCAATATGCTTCATTGTTTGTATGGGCAGATGTTTTAATCTTTAGATAATCTTCAAGACTATCAAAGCCAGTTAGGGATGAGAAATCCCCAGGAACATTGTATTTTTTATTCACAATGTTAAGTTAAAAATAATCCCCCTAAAAGGTGAAGTTAATTATTAGCTACTGCTTGCAGTACCACCAACAACCGCCAGCTATTAATAATAATAGCCACCACCATTCTGTTAAGAATTCCATTCTTTTCCTCTACTTAGTTGTTATACAAAAAAAGGTAAACCTCTATAACTGATATAGAACTTCACCCCCTTTACTTACCGTATAATTTATAAAAAAATATTATAATAGGCCAATTATACATAATTCTTTTCTAGTGTTTATGCATACTTACGATGGTAAAACATAAAAAAATATTGAAATAAAATGACTAAAACTTCCCGTGATAACAAAGAGGTGCCAGATAAAATGATTGTACTCTATACGATCATCCATCAAGTAAAAAAATACACCTACCAAATAAGATAGGCATCCTGCTATGAGCCATACTAGTCCTTCGTATGGTAATGATTTGAATAGATCTTGGGTATAAAAAACACAGATTCCTCCCATTCCTATATACAGCAATGTTGAGATTATATTATATTTTCCTACAGTAAATCCCTTCCATAGAATACCAAATAATGCAACACTCCAAACCACCCCAAATAAAATCCATCCTTTTTTGTCTCCCAACCCTACAAGAGCATAAGGAGTATATGAACCAGCAATCATCGTATAGATAGCAAACATATCAAGCATTCTATATGTATTGCGCTTAACAGGGTCTTTGGCATTATGATACATAGCCGAACTAAGAAACATTAACATCCATGCAATCCCAAAGGTAACAAGACTAAAGATATAGATAGGAGTACCGTCATTAATGCCTTTAAGTACAAGTAGAACAAAACATACGCTACTGCATAAAAAAGCATACCAATGACTCAACACATTAAGTCGTTCTTCTTTTTCAGGATAAAAATGAGTGTTAATAGTATTTTTATTATTCATTGTATTAATTGCTAAGATTAGAATATAAACTTACGAAATAATTATTATTTTTTTTTAAAAAATCTTTGTTTTTCAAGTTCTTTAATGTCTCTTTTAGATCGTTTTATTCCACGTATGTGTGGCATAACTACTCCACGAGTATTTCCACAGTTTTCACCAAGAGGCTTTTCCTTAATCCAAGAGTCATATTGATAATTAGCAAACCACTGTTTGAAAGAATTTTTAAATGTATTAATAACAAGAGGATGTAATGAGTCTATATCATATTCATCTCCTTTTTCTGTTATAATATTAACTCCTACAAAAAGTGCTATCAGTTTACGAATAGATGCATATCGTCTATAAATTTGGATCTCAAAATGTTTGAAGTGCTTATTCTTAACCTTTCCAAAACGCTTGTTTAACCAGTTTCCTCTGTATTTATTAAAATCAAGAGAATGTATTAATAAGACATGATTAGGGTTATCCTTAATATTGTAAGATGGATGATTCCATAAATACTCCATAAAGATATTAACTTGACGTTGTGTAAATTCTTTTTTTGATGCAATAGGCTTAAGCGAATGTCGCTTTAAGTACATTTCTGCAATCAACTTCATATCTTTTAAATTATGTTCTTTAGCAAAATCATCATTGTCTACTGCAAACCATGGAGCATCATTTAAATGATCGACTCCTCTTCCATCAATAATAGGTTTATAATACTCATATCCTTTTAGCGTTCCAATATCGACTCCATGATTATGAATACTTCTTTCAATCCAAAGAAGGCTCCCAAGATAATATTCTACTCTTTGATGTTTATCTTTGATGGTAAGAAAAAAAGAATATGTTGCATGCCATTCATGCAATAAGTCTTTTAACTCATTGAGATTGGGCTTATTTGTCATTAACTGCTTCCAATATTCTCCAACTCGGCAGCCATTGATTACGATCCTCTAATTCTGCTTCACTCACTGTCACTTTAATCTTTTTTTTACAAACTGAAAATAGTTCTAACTCATTAGTTTTTTTGTTGACGTTAATGACTTCGAAGTGCCTCCAACCTTTTACCTTATTAATAGATGTCCATTTAGAGTGTTGATAATTTCTTTTCATATAGGTCATTATTTTAAAGCTATTTTTCAACACACTATAGCAAATAATTTTATATCCATCTTTATCGTTGAGTTTGATAAGAGGTATGTATAAAATGTTATAATTAATGAAATCAGTATGGTGGGGAGGTTTTTGAATATAAACATTATTCAGAAACATATATTTTTTTCGCTAATAAACGTAAATAAACAAAGGAAATACTATGAAAAAACTATTACTAATGGCTTTGTTTACAACTATGGCGTTCTCACAATATACCGATGGGAATACTGTTGTAACTTGGTCAAAATACAAATGGGAACCGATTGGTGAAAATCCAGATATTTCTTGGATGGACAGAAATGCAGATGTTGCAGCGTATCAACTAGCAAGACATAAAGTGTCAAGACAGCTAATGAGTTCAATGATGTTAACTCACTTTTGGACAGGAGAATCAGAAGATGTTGCAATTTTAGGTGAATTTAGAAATATGCAAGATGCGACTGACTATGCTGGATTTAATAATATCGATGATATGGCATGGAGAAATGCAGATGAAAGAACAACTGCTGTTTCAAACTATAATAGACATTTTCAATCTTATCATGAAGATGTACATATCCTAGAACACTGGAAAGCGCTAGAAAAAAAGAATACTGCGGCATTAACCGGTGAAGAAACTATCAACAACGGAAATGTAGTTTCAGTAAGTGTTCGATACTGGAAACGCATGAGCGAAGTTGAAGATGGCTCTGGGACAGATCGTTTAGCAATGATGAAAAAATATGCTGATGAAGTGGTTAAGAAGAATGATAAAATTGTTAGTCAAAAAGTTTTAACACACTTATGGTCAGGATCAATTGAAGGTGGAGTACTACCTGTTTTCTATATTACTGAATATGCTTCTTTAGAAGACATGGCAGCAGCTGGAAATGCGGCATTAGAAGATGCAGCGTTTGGTGCAGAAAATAGAGGAGACTATTGGAAATACTTCCATAACATATGGGATAATCATACCGATTTAGGAATTTTTAAAACCTTCGCACCAGCGAATAAATAATCTTTACATAAAAAGGGCTAGTATATTGCTAGCCCTTTCTTTTAATTTTAAAGGTGAATCATAAGCCTTATAAAAATCTCAATAATTCAAAAAAAGAACAGATTGTCACAATGTTTGATCGTATTGCTCAAACGTATGATCAACTAAATGGACTCATTACTTTTGGGATGGATAAAACCTGGCGTAAGCGTGTAGCAAAAATGATTGCTGCCAACAATCCTGAAACTATACTAGATGCAGCAACAGGGACTGGAGCCTTAGCAATTGATTTAACAAAACAATCTTCAGCAAAAGTAATTGGGATTGATATTTCAGAGCAAATGCTTGCTATCGGTAAAGAAAAAATAAATCATTTAGAATTAGGTGGTATCATTACTATGCAATTAGGTGATGCTGAGGCATTATCGTTCGAATCAAATACATTTGATGCTATTAGCATTGGATTTGGCGTAAGAAATTTTGATAATTTAAATCAGGGCTTATCTGAACTATATAGGGTATTAAAACCTGGCGGACAATTGGTTATCCTTGAAACATCTGTCCCAAAATATTCTCCATTTAAACAAGGATATTATCTTTATTCACACTGGATTATTCCCATCTTAGGAAAGATATTTTCTAGAGATAAATTAGCATATGAATATTTATCTGATTCTGCTAGCGTATTTCCTTATGGAGAAAGATTTAATGGCATCTTAAAAGAGAATAAATTTATCGATATAGTAGATCATCCTCAAATGCTTGGTATCGTGACTATCTATGCAGCGTTTAAGTAACTAAAAATGAGTCATCAAGGAAAGGAAGGTTTCTTTGCCGTTTGCACCAAATTCTACTAGATAATTTCTTTTTAATATTCGAATAACAGGTATGATTGATTCCTCATTTTTATTATCAAAACTATTATTGGAGTATTGAGCTATTAGCCACACTGCAGTTCCCCTGTAATCAGTAATTTTTGGTGTAAAGGCTAATCGTACGCTATTCATAGTCGATTTATTAAATGAAGAATACTCTATCATATGCATGACCATAAATCTTCTATTCTCCCAATCGGAATGAAGGCCAACATTATACATAGATTTTTTAGAATCTGTATTTAGGCCAATACTTGATAGGCCATAAATATTAGCTTGATAATGAGGACCATTCCATCGTTTGATTAATAAATTATTATTTGAGGTAATATAGGATTGATCGCTGTCTTTATGATTAAATATCCTAACACCAGAATAAAAATTTTTTGTAAATGTTTTACCGAATCTAATGTCAGTTATATTGGGAGAATCAGTCAACCAAATTACTTTACCTCCCTTAAAAATAACGGGATGGGCTTGCAATAAGGATAAAAATAATGTTAAGAGAATGATACGTTTTTTAATAAACAAGAGTGTCTAGCTAGCTAATTTAGGAATATTCTTTTTTTCAATCTTTTTGCCATCAAAATTAGTATAAATAGCAATGGTATCATATCCAGCATCATTAATAATTTTGATTGCTTCCAATTCATCAATTTTTTTAGATAGATCTATAGGTATATATACTAATTGTGTGTCTAAATCTATATTAATGCCATCAGCCTTATATGCTTTTTCATTTAGAAAAGAAAGCTCAGACAGTCCTTCTTGAATTCCAAATGCACACATAGCGCATACCATTCCAGATACTTCGACAACTAATTCATCTTTCTCTACTTCAAGATTACTATCTTGACTGTAGATAAATGAAAAAAGTAGTGTCAGTATTAATATTGTCTTTTTCATAATAGGAAATTTACTATACAATAATTAAACTTTATAATGAAATTTTATATTATATATAAATATTTTTTGATACTGTTTTTATTCTCTTGTTCTCAAATTCAAGATGAAACATTAAGTCAATCTTATAACAATCCAGGTACGCCTCTTATTTTAATTTCAATTGATGGATTTCGATGGGATTATCTGGAAAAAACAGAGACTCCTTATCTAGATGAGCTTATTGCATCTGGAATAAGATCTGAAGGGCTTATCCCTTCTTACCCAAGTAAAACGTTTCCTAATCATCTTAGCATTGTTACAGGGTCTTACCCTAACAATCATGGATTAGTCGCTAACAGAATGTATGATGAAGTATTTGATGAGTATTATTATATCGGACAAGGCAGTACGGCCGCTAGAGATGGTAAGTGGATTAACAGAGAGCCAATTTGGGTTACAGTTGAAAATCAATCTTTACGAGCTATGACCATGTTTTGGCCAGCATCTGACGCAGAAATCATGGGAGTAAGGCCATCTAATTGGTTTGCATATGATGAATCCATTACAAATACACAACGCATGGAACAACTATTGCTATGGCTTGATTTAGAAGATAATAAACGCCCTACTTTTTTAGCAAGCTATTTTAGTGATGTAGATAATGCAGGTCATGGATATGGACCTGAAGCGGAAGAAACCAAAACAGCTATCAGAAGCATTGATAATGAAATTGGTGTATTAATTAATGGCTTAAAAGATCGCGGCATCTTTGATGCAGTAAATATTATGATTGTCTCTGATCATGGCATGACAGAAACTTATACTGATAAAGTAATTTTTCTAGATGATTATATTGATATATCAAAAGTCGAATTAGTAGATAAGGGGCCTTTTGCGGTAATACGATTAATAGAAGGTGATTCCGAATCAACGGTTGAAAATCTATTCCCATTATTAGAAAATGCACATCCTAATATGGCAGTTTATAAGAAAAATGAATTCCCTGAAAATTTTCATATGACCGATAATCGTCGTATTCAAGATTTAACTGCAGTAGCTGATGACCATTGGCGCATCTTAACCCGCGACACTTTTAATCCAAATTATTTTCCAAACGGAGATCATGGTTATCATCCTGATAATCAATCAATGCATGGACTATTTATTGGTCATGGACCTGAATTTAAAACAGGCTATATCGGCCCTAGAGTAGCAAACATTCATTTATATGAAATGATGTGTAAGTTAATGGGTGTTACTCCGTCTGAAAATGATGGAAATATTTCCCAAACCGCTTCTTTCTTAAAATAAATTTTTCTTAAAAATGAAAAAAGAAGAACCATCCATAAGAATCATCATATTCCTTGTAGCCGCTTGGCTAATAATATTTACAATACTCTTGATTTCATTGGCATTCTAAAAATTAGTTATCTTAATTTTTATCATTAATTATCTGCTTAGTAGTTATTATTTTTAATTATTAACACCTATCAATGAAAAAAATAACTCTCATTATTAGTACACTATTTTTATTTACATGCGAAGATAGTGTCGCAGACCTACTTCTTGACTGTAAATGTGATACAGTGGAGTACAAGAAGAGTTTTGCAACTAATGATCAATGGGAAGAACTTTCTAGAATTGAAATATTCGATGATGCATATTTAGCGCTATGTAGCGATAGTACGATTGCTGAATGGACAACTAAAGACGATGAAGATAGAGACGTGCTTAGAAAGACAGTGATTGATTGTGATATAGAATCTACACTATAATTATCTTAATTTTTACTACTAATCTTCTACAAAAGAATTCATAGATTTTACTTTCTTGAAATAAAAAGTATTGTTCAATTTTTCCCCCGTGAACATAATCAAAAGGGCTACTATTGTAGCCCTTTTTGAGTCAAATTGTTGTAAACTATAAGAAATAAAGGAGAAAATATGCATTTACTAGTTGTTAATTTTAGTCTTGATGGTCTTTCTCATGAAGACTACCTAAATATTGCAGATGAGCTTGCGCCTGTTTTTGCAAAAGTTGCTGGCTTACAATCAAAAACTTGGTTATCAGATCAAGACAATAACGTTTATGGCGGTGTTTATGTTTTTGAAGATAAGCAAGCGCATGATGATTATTGTGCGAGCGAACTGTTTGCTGGCGTTGGAGGTAATCCAAATTTTACTAATATTAGCGTAAAGTCTTTTGGAACACTTGAAGGCCCAACTAAAACATGTAAAAATTGCTGTGACTGCTGCTAAAGATTAATTGATGTAGTAAGAAAAACGGATATTTATTCGCCTTTTTTATTCTAGTCTACCAGTTTGATAAACTTTAATACTGTAAGATAGTATATGATTGGAGCTATCAACCAAATTAGCTGTGGCATGATTGTCATGTTATTCCCATTGATAGATACAAAGACAGGATTATACCAATTTTCTAAAAAGAACCACAACTTTCCATTACAGTTTAAGTCAATTAGAAACTCTGAAATACTTCCCCATGCAATCATAATTAAAAGTGCTTTAGGATTAAAAGTATAGAGATAATCATTATGTTTTAAAATTTTATTACATAGAAAAATACCTATTAAAAAAATGAGACTATCTAAAAAGGCGTAGTTTATGTTACGTACTAATGGAAGATCTATAGGCCAATCGACTAAAATTAAATGAAATGAATCTCCTGCTAATGCAAAAGGTATTTCCCAAGTAAATCCGACGCATATCCCTATAATAAATAGTGTAATAATTTTTTTTGATATATATCCTAGCTGATAAAGAAAGAAGAATATAATAGGGGATGATGACCCAACAATAAAAGCAGTCCACATCATTTGATTAGCAGTTAAGAAATTCATTTAGTCTTTTACGATAGTAGTTCCTGCTTTACCCTCAATTGCTTTTTGAATATTAGCAATATTGGTAATAACAGCTTTCTCACCATGATGTTTTAAAAAATGAATAGCAGATCGAATCTTAGGCCACATACTTCCTTGTTGAAAATGTCCATCTTCTTGCAGTTGCTTTGCTTCAGTCTCTGTCATTTGATGAATTGGCGATTGGTCTGGAGTATTATAATTTTTATATACTTGATCTATATCTGTAATGATATAATATTCTTGTGCACGAATAACTCTACCTAATTTTGCTGCACTCAAATCTTTATCTACTACAGCATCAATCCCTTTTAATTTACCTTCATCCGTATTATATACAGGAATCCCGCCACCGCCAGCAGCGATAACAATGGTACCTGATTCAACTAACGTTCGAATACTTAGTGCATGCATAACAAACTCTGGATCTGGTGATGGAACTACTCGCCTCCACTGTCCAGATTCTTGCTCTTTTATATCCCAACCCATATTTTTAGCTAGCTCTTCTGCTTCTTCAAGCGAATATCGTTTACCAACAAATTTTGTAGGATTTTGAAACGAAGGATCATCTTTATTTACAATCACTTGCGTTACCATAGTAACCACTTCCTTATCAATATTCTCCTCTCTTAAAGCATTTTGAAATGTTTGTTGGATCATATATCCAATCGTGCCTTGGGTCCCTGCTACACAAATACCTAATGGAATGGGTGGAACCACATCTCGAGTAAGATCCATGCGTAATAATTCATCCCCAACTTGAGGTCCATTTCCGTGAGTAAGACAAATATTATAGTCTTCTCGAATGAATTCCATAATTTGCTGAAAGGAATTTCGAGTATTATTGAATTGCTCTGACATAGTTCCTGCTTCTTTCTTTTGAGAAAGAGCGTTTCCTCCAAGAGCGATGATAGCTGTTTTTTTCATCAAATAATTTACTAAAAAAAAATTAACTAAGGCTATGTTAGAAATTATCAGTAAAAAAAAATTCTAGGCACATAACTATATAGTTTTGTGCTTATTTCTTCTGCATCTCTCACTGCAATATTTGACAAACTCCCAATTCTTTTTCCATTTTTTTCTCCATGCAAAAGATAAGTTGCATATAGGGCAAACTTTTGTTGGAAGATGTTCTTTTTTCTTTATAAGGCTTTTAGATGTTCAACTTCTAAGGAAAAGCTTCCTGATTGCTTGTCAGAAATAAGTATGCCTATAGAATTTATTTTGTGAATTTTGAATCGAGGCGCTCTAGTTTTTCTCCCAAAATAGTAGGGCTTAAAATCTTCGATGGGAATTTCTATATCAATCCACTCATCTTTACTAGTAGAAAAATCTGCTGAATAATTAGCATAGCTTCCACTGATTCTGAAGCGAAGTTTATAAATATTTCCATCTCCTTTAACGCGTAATAAAAACTTTGTAATACCCTTTAATTGACTTCCATTATATCCCATTCTACAAGAAGCAAATCCTCCATTATTTTCAAGAGAAACATTTCCTACAAACTGAATATTGTTGGTTTCGTTAAGATAGATTGATGATTGAGATATTCCTCCCATTACACCGTCGTTGACAATGTTCCAATTATCAATCCCGATATTTTCAGATGGTTTAATAATTGTAACATTTTGAGAAAAAATAAACGTATTAAATAATAAAGATATTAGAATAAAAATATAGTTTCTTCTTGTATACAACATCATGAACCCCCGTTTTATTTGCTAAATGAATAGCATGATCTACACATAACTTAGGAAAAATTAATTGAAGTTGTTTGCTAATTTGATATACTATCTACGCTTCTTTTTTTTGTATCCAGATTGCTTATTAAAACGACGTTGCTTCTTGCCAACCTTAGAAGTGCTTTTCGCTATTGGACTACTAGGTTCAAACCCATCTACTATATGTTGGGCTAGAGTTTGTTTCAATAATTTTTGGATATCATCTAATAATTCAAATTGTTCACTACTTACAAATGATATTGCTTTACCTGATTCACCAGCTCTTCCTGTTCTGCCTATTCTGTGGACATAGTCTTTTGCTACAGTAGGGAGATCAAAATTAATTACCTGGTTCATATTTTTAATATCAATTCCACGCGCTGCTACATCTGTTGCAACTAATATCTTTACGCGATTCTTTTTAAAGTCATCTAAAGCTCTTGTTCTATAATTTTGTGTTTTATTTCCATGGATAGCAACTGCGGGGATATGTGCTTGGATGAGTTTTTTTGTCAATCTATTAGCCCCATGCTTAGTTCTGGTGAATACCAAGGCTTGCTTCCATTTTTCCTTCTTTATAAGATGAACCAATAATTCTGATTTTCTAGATGTATCTACAGGATGAATATAGTGTTCAATATTTTCAGCGGTTTCATTGTCTCTTGTTACTGAAATCTCTAATGGGTTATAGGAAAACTTGTTTGCTAGCGCTCTAAAGGGATCAGAAAAGGTTGCTGTAAACATTAAATTTTGTCGTCTATCTGGTAATAGTCTCATAATTTTTTTGATATCATTAATAAAGCCCATATCTAACATCTGATCAGCTTCATCTAATACCAACACTTCTACTTTGCTAAAATCTATTGATTTTTGATTATATAAATCGAGCAATCTACCAGGAGTGGCGACTAAAATATCAACACCCTGTCTTAGTACTTTCTTTTGATTGCGAACAGAAGTTCCTCCGTAGATAGCTGTAGATTTTAAATTAAGATTTCGTCCATAAGTAACAGCGCTTTCTCTTACTTGAGCTGCCAATTCTCTAGTAGGCGTTACAACTAATGCTCTTATTACATGCCCTTTAAATGTATGCTTAGGATTAGATAGCATATGTAAAATTGGTAATATAAAACTTGCTGTTTTTCCAGTACCAGTCTGCGCTGCAGCCATCACATCTCTTTTTTCAAGTATTGCAGGGATAGCTTTTGCTTGAATTGGAGAAGGCTCTTTATAGCCTTTTTGTTTTAGAGCTTTGAGAATAGGTTCATACAAACCAAGTTTATCGAAAGACATATAATTTTATTTTGTTATTACCATAGAAGAGGGAACTTACAACAAATTGGCTAGTATCCTACACTGTATATTCATGAGGGTTCATGGATAGAAAAACTATAAAAAATTCTTACTTAATGACCACGACTACTTCTGTATACACGTATACGATCATAGTATGCTGAAGAAGAATTACTGTGATTGGAGTTAATATCATTCATAATGGCAGCTTCGTTCAATGATCGCTGATTATCGCTTTCTATAAAATTACCACCACTATATAAATCTTTGACAGGAACACCGTCTAAATAGTATAGTATTTCACCGCTTCTCCCCCCTCTAACACGTCCATTATCTACGCCCGATTGAAGGTTCACTATTTCTCCTACCTCTCTTGCAGCAAATATGCTAATTAACTCTGAATCGATGATACGAGTAGTGTTGGTAGCAATTAACCTAGTAGATGTGACAGGTATAGCTTTATCGGCTTGTATTACCTGATTATTGAAAGATCCAGCACAAGATATTATCATTGTTGAACACAGACCAATTAAAAACCCATTTTTCATTTATATCTCTACGCTAAAAATAGCTTTTAATGCATCCGATCCACCAATAGGTACTCCATCAACAAAGATTTGAGGTATCGTTTTAGATACACCATATTTCGCAAGTGTTTCTCTTGGAATGTTGTTGTTTTCGATATCAATTTCTACAAAAGGAATTCCTTTTTCATTTAACAGCGCTTTGGCAGATTGACAATATCCACACCAAGACGCACCAAAAAGAGTGACCCCCGCTCCTTCAAAATCTGCTGGAGTAATCGTTTCTTTGGTGAATGAAGGGTTTTCATTATACACTAGGATTGCATCAGGAATATCAAACGTATTAGCAGCGTTATAGAAATAAACACTGGATAGTAATAATGCCGTAGCAAAAATAGATAGATTTTTATTCATGCTAATTTTCGTCTGTTATAAATATAAGACACATCAATAGTAGTGATAAAGGATACATTACATTTTTAGAGCCAAAAGCATCGCCCCACACTCCATAATGCATATAAGTTGCTCCAATCATTACAATACCAATCATCAATGCTCCCAAGCGGGTTAATGATGCATATTTGATACCAACAAGCATAAATAGTCCACCTAAAATTTCAAATAAAACCACAAGATATACCAAGAACAGTGGCAAGGCATTGGTTAAGCCTTCTCCTCCTACGATTGGTAGTTTCCCCATCCCTGCTTTAATAAAAATAAATGCTAAAAATAATCGCATTACCATTAACACAGATCCTTTATAGTGACTACAATCGCAGTCTAATAATTTATTCATATAGATTATCTCCTTAGAATTTATAAGCTTAAGTGTGTACCATCACAATATGGTGCATTTGTTGATTGTTTGCAACTACATAAATGCATATCTCCATCTTTTTCTGCTTTGAAAACAATTGGCTGTTTATCTGTTTTAGCATGACTTCCATCACAAAATGGTTGGTTTGAAGACTCAGCACATGCACACCAAGCATAATTCTTATCTTTTTTTCCCTTAACTAAATATGGTTCTTTTTTTGTATTCATTATTGCTCCTTGCTTTTAATTAAACTAAATTTATTGAGTAATATTTATTTTAACAAGTAGGCACTATTTTTTAATCTAGTTAGATAAAAAGGACTATTATAATGGAAAACGAAAAAAATTGTTGTGAAAAAGATTCTACTTGCAGTCAAACAAGCTGCCCTATTACCTATTCCATGTCAATGATTGGTGGTAAATGGCGTCCTATCATCCTTATGAGAATTTCACAGGGAATTAATCGTTTTGGAATTTTAGATCGTAGTATTGATGGAATTAGTAAAAATATGCTTACGCGTGAATTAAGAGATTTAGAAAAAAATGAAATTCTTAATCGTAAGATTTTTGCTGAAATTCCACCAAGAGTTGAATATAGCCTTACCAAAAAAGGTGATTCTCTTATGCCTATCTTTAATCATCTCAACGATTGGGCATTAAAATATATAGAAAAATAAATAGTGCTTAGTGTTGGTGAGTATTTTCACCATCATGCGAATGTGATTCACTATCCTCATGAGAATGTACCTCGGTATTATGTTCATGCACTTCCACCTGAACAGAATGATCTTCTTCATGATGAGTGTCTGTAAAGTATCCATTAAGCTGATATACTAATAAAACTATACCACAAATCACTAATCCCCAATTGACCATAGTAGATATTTTTTTAAATGCATCTCCTCGAAGTATTAGAATAATAGGATATGCTACTAGAAGTGCGGCTATTTGCCCAAATTCTACACCAAGATTGAACGAAAGAATTGATAATAATAGACTGTCTTCATTTAAATGCAATTGCTGCAAACGAGTAGACAATCCAAACCCATGAATTAATCCAAAGAGGAAAACCATGAGAATCAAATTAGGGGCATTTCTGGATAATACTTTTTTAAAGCCATCTAAATTTTCAAATCCTTTATATATCACACTAAATGCAATAACAGCATCAATCAAATAATAATTTGCGGTAATCTTATAAAAAGTAGCAAAGATAAGAGTGATACTATGTCCGATAGTGAACGCAGTAACAAATTTTATAATGTCAGGAAGTTTTGTTAAGAAAAAAATTACACCCACTAAAAATAGTATATGATCATAGCCTGTGACCATATGCTTGGCTCCCAAATATATAAAGTCTAAAAAACTGCCGTCTACAAACTCAGCTTGATCAGATTTTGAAAGCTCATGAGCAAAAAGATTACTTGCCATTAAAAGGGATGTTAAAAATAATTTCATTGTTATAAATCTACAAAAAAAAGGACTACCGAAGTAGTCCTCTCTGTTTTAAGATTTAAACTTTTCTATATAGAATTTTTTTATCTCTGGTTTCAGCAACTTAGTTACATCGTGAACATCTTTTACGATAATAATATTATCAAAATCAGCTTTATCAAGTAACTGTGCTTGTAATGGTTCTGATTTAACCCAGTCCAGAAAACCGTTCCACATATCACCAACTAGAATTACTGGCCTTGCTGAAATATGGTTTACCTGAATCAACTGCCAAGTATATAATAACTCAAGAAGCGTACCAATTCCTCCAGGGGTAACAACAACAGCATGACTTATGCGGAGAAATTCGTCTAAACGAGAAGAAAATCTTTTGTGATGATATCTTACATCTACATGTTCATTTGGAATATCTTCAAAAGGAAGTTCAATGCTAAGCCCGTATGATTTTGATTTTGATGAACTACCTTCTTTGGCACCTGCATTTGCAGCTTCCATCAAGCCTGGTCCTCCGCCAGTAACTATATCTGCACCGCTCTCTGCCAATTCTTTAGCTAATATATATACTTCCTTATATTCTTTTGTGTCCGGCTTTATTCTTGCTGAGCCGAATATACTTACTCTATAAAACTCAGTGCCCATATCAGTGATCACTGTGTCCAAATCAGCTACTATATTATTTAACTGTTGTATCTGCTTAGATAAAAACTTTCTGACTTTCTTTTCTTTGTCATTCATGTCATTCTCCTTTTTCTTATTATTAATCAACATAGTTAATTTTGATTGTATCTACTAATAGGAAAAAAGGCCTACCCAAATAGTCCTCTTTATTTTTTCGTCATCTACGTTGTTTTCTTCTACTGCTTCAATAGTTTTTTCGATTGCAGCTTTAACTACATCTTCTTTGATGACTTTTTTAACTATTTTTTTTCTAGCATCAGATTTTAAAACCTTTTTTACTAATGGCATCAAATTAGGTATAGGACAATTTTCTGCCAAAACTGGATATGAAGAAATAAATATTGTTAAAAAAAAATTGATAAAAAAATTCATTCAATCGCCTTTCATATTTTTAATTTATTGAATTAATTTTAAGCCTGTTGATATCAGGTTTGAAATTTGAATATTTTCTTTTAAAAATTCTAAATACTTTAACAATTCTTTTTCAAAAGACAAATTTGATTTATATAACAGTTCATATATTTCAAGAACCAATAACCATTCACCAGAAAAATCCTTTCTTATTTTTAGAAAAATATCTTGTAAAATATCAACTTTGATATCATTTTTGTTTCTCATAATTCTTACTTGTTTGTATAAATTATGAAGCAATTTTTGTTTATCAGAATATTCAATTTGAGGTGGTTTTTTAGATAAAATAATTCCATCATCTTCAAAAGAATCATAGGAAGCTGGACCACAAAAAGCAGATGTGATTTTCTCTCCCAATACCATGTCATATGTACCCCAATCTGGTTGGAATAATGTTGCCTGGTTTTGAGAGTCTACACTATGTGTGACCGTACAGTCTTCAAATGAAAGCATTCTGAGCCTTCTGTACTTATTATCAGGATAATACACCTTATTTATTAGTTTGCCTGAAACATGAATTCCTCCTTCAAAAAAAATATCAACCTCTTTGTTGACAATGATTCCCATCACATCTAAATCTTCTTCTGAGCATTCTTCTAATGATAGGGCGGGATAGAAAGAAAGACGTCCTATTGGACTTCCAAATCCATCTTTGTGATACTCGGTTCCATGATTAGGAATTTCTACACCATTCACATACAAAGCTGTAGGGTTTGATGTTTGAAAATAAACAGGGTTACCATTACAAGAAATAACATTAGAAAAAATACCTGATATCTGTACCCCTGAACTTAATTCAATAGTCCCAATTTTTTCTGAGTCAATAGCATTTTGAATTCCTTTCAAGCCGCCTATCTTAAATGACATTTTACTAACAAACTGCTCCAAAACTTCACTTAGAAATTTAAAAGATGGAGTAATAAATAGTTGTGGCTGTGGCGTAGTAATGTCAAAATTAACTTCAGCTACATTAACATTGTATGGTAATTTGGATAACGATTTATTTAAACAATCTTTACTTTCTTTAATAGATGAAAGTAACCCAGCACCATAAACCTTTGGGTTTTCAATATTCCCAATTAATCCATACTCAACAGTCCACCAATGAAGATTTCTAATTTTAGCCATTTCTGAAAGTTCGCCCATATTACTCTGTAAAAACTCAACTAATTCTGATGACTCTTTAATAGATTTTTCAGATGAATTTGGATTTTCTTTTATAGTTGATAATTCACGTATTGCATGGAAAAGCTTATCATCTTGTGGTTTTGAAAAAGCTTTGCAACCAATTTCACCAAATCGTTTCAAATATGTAGCATATTCAGGATCAGCAATTATTGGAGCATGACCTGCTGATTCATGAATTATATCTGGAGCAGGAGTATAGTCTATGTGCTTTATTGTACGAATTTCTGCAGAAATTACAAGCACGTTATTTGCCTGAAATTCCATAAAAATTGATGGAGGTATAAATCCGTCAACCGCAACTGCAGCCCATCCAATATTTTTTAAAATACGATTCATGCCTTCCATTCTAGGAATATCATCAATCGCAATGCCTGTCTTTTTTAAATCATCTACAAAATCACCATATGAAACATGTTGCAAAAAATCAACACTTGATCTCATAACATATCTCCAAACAGCTTGATTTTGAGCTGTGTAATTATCATAAGGTTGCTTTACAATATACTTATGTAGATATTTTGGCAATCTTTTCGTTATACTATTTAATTCTATTTCGTATGTTTTCATTCAAGAGAAATTAATTATTGGCACCATATATTAACACATTAATAAGTTTTAATTACTAATTCTTAAAAACTACTTTATCGATTTAATATAAAAATTTTAAACTTTTTATTAATTAAATCTACTATATTTGATTATTGATCATTTAAAAAAGGAGATTATATGAAGTATTTATTTTTGGTATTTACTATGCTTACGTCACTAGCATTTGGACAATTTGAAGTAGGAACAACACTAATGGGTGGATCCCTAAGTGTATCAGCTACAGCAGATATAGGGTGTGGTGAGGATGACGATGAATGTACCAAAGGAGAAACAACGACCAATTTAGATTTAACATATGGTAAATTTCTTAAAGAAAATTTACTAGTTAAAGGTAATTTGAAATACGCAAATGAAGCGACAAATATAATGATTGGCGTAGATTATTTCGTAAGAGATAATATATATGTTGGTGGTGGATATGATATTCCAGAAGAAGGTGATGGTTC